>Ga0129317_1000016_pt1 | contig 282654 bp, 306 predicted proteins | sample Cm1ome_FD_94430 | JGI IMG/M metagenome (GOLD analysis project Ga0129317, IMG submission 94430) | Eastern black-and-white colobus group fecal microbial communities from Wisconsin, USA - Cm1105 metagenome | ecosystem: Host-associated > Mammals > Digestive system > Large intestine > Fecal...
AACTGTATAGATGGAGCGCCGTGTGCGGTGAAAGTCGCATGCACGGTGTGAAGCGGGGGAAAATCCACCCTGACTGCTGCATTCAAATGGATGCAGTAAAAGAGGTGGATTACCTATCGCTATGACCAGTACAGCGTACCCCAGACGGTCCCCGAGGGGGAGAGCATCCGCTATCTGGCGGAGGAGAAAGCGTCGGACCCTAAAGTGGTGGGCCTGGTGGCTAACATGTATCCCCACTGCTCCCTGGCGGAGCTGGGGGTGGCCAACAAGTACCAGGCGTTTTACGCCGGCAAGATTGCCCTGTGGTGCTACCTGATCCCCGAGTGGGATATCAGCGACGTCACCGTGGCCCCCGGCCTTACCGGCCCGGAGAGGGAGATTGGGGAAAGCATTCTCAATGCCGCGGTCAAAATCTATACTCAGGGTACCACATGGACCAGTGTGGCAGAGCCCCAGCTCACCACCTCCCCAGATCAGGAGGCAGCCTACCCCGTCACCATTGATGGGACCGTCTATCGCCAGCAGGTATTTACCGTCACTTCCCCTACCTGGGTGGACGGACAGGCTGTCAATGTATCGTTCAAGGATGGAGCGGACGTGCCGGAGGGCGCCCGTATTGTGGATGAGAACAACCAGGACATTACCCAGGTCAAGGTCTCCAATACCGGAGACGGCTACAAGGGGATCTTCAAGGTGCTCTACCCAGAGGACAGCGTAGCGGGCCAGACCGGCAGCCTTCAGCTCTCCCTCTCCGCCGATGTGTATCAGTACGTAGTATTCTATGCGCTCTGCCAAGAGGTTGAGCAGTACGGCAACCTCCAGAGCTACCTCTGCGACACGGATCCCAAGGTCAGTCTGTTGCGCAACGCGATCTCCAACTATTCGGATACCGACGAGCCGGATGACCCAGACGAGCCTACACCCCCTCCCAGCGAAACCGCCCTCAAGATCACCAAGTATGAGGCGGGCACTACTGTCACCCTCTCCGGCGCCACCTTCGAGGTGGTGGGCCCGGATGGGGACACCATCGGCGTCTACACCACGCCGGAATCCGGTTCCATCACTATCCCTCTCACCGAGGTGGGCAACTATACCATCTATGAACGGGTATCACCGGAGTACCACCTGCTGGATGAGGAGCCGGTCAAACAGGTCACCGTGAAGTACGGGGAAACCGCCGAGGTGGACTTTGAAAATGAGCCTTACGGCGACCTGCGCATTGAGAAGGTTGACGGGGCCACCGGAGCCAGCCTGGCCGGGGCGCGGATTCAGGTCAAGCACATTGAGAGTGGCGCGACCTATACCGGAACCACCGGCACCGGTGGTTCCTATACCTTCACGGAGCTGAAGCCGGGGGCATACGAAATCCGGGAACTGTCCGCCCCAGAGGGTTGGCAGCGTGATCCCCACACCTATACCACCACTGTGGTAGCAGGGGACTGCGTCACCTACAGCCTGAAGAACGAGGCCCTGCCCGGCCTGAAGATTATCAAGTACGACCACCTGAGCCATGAGACCATGCCCGGCGTTACCTTCCGCATCTGGCGGGATGGGGAGCTGCTGGGGGACTATGAGACGGACGCCCTGGGAGAAATCCTGCTGACGGACTGCCGGCCGGGCACCTACCGTGTCCAGGAGGTGGACACCGGAGACAGTGGACATCTAGTGGATTCCACCCCGCAGGGATCTGAGGAAAGGGGATCTTGTGTTTCCGGAGGAGATCCTGCGCATTGGCCACATGCTGGATGTTCAACTCGACTGTGTCAGCAAAGAAGTTCAGCAGGAGGTGTTTGGCCCGGAGTTGGATACCAGTCCACTGTGTGACTGGCTGAACCTCCATACTGCCTATGATTTTGCGCTTCAGGATGTGGTGGACCATATAGAAATAACCCTCTGCCGGAATTTTGGAGAGGAGGAGCACCCATTCACGTATCCGCTCAACAGGGCGGAGCGGGACGTCCTGCGCGGGGAGATGGAGGCCTGCTGCCAGCTCCGTACCGGCCGCACACTGGCACAGCATTACAACCATCTGCTGGTGCAGGAGGAGGTGGAGCCGCCGGAGCTCACGGCTGGGAAGCGCCGCATCCCCATGGACAAGGTGAGTTTTGCGGATGAGCTCTCAGAGTGCGATGGGCTGCTCCAGTTCTATATGCCGGTGACCTTTGACCCGGACGCAGTCTTTGGCACCCACGTGGCGACCGCGGAAAACGACGACTGGCTCAACGTGTACGCCTCCTATGACCTGAACGTCGGCCGGCCATGCTCCGCACTGGATGTCACCCTGGTGTGCGAAGACGGCAATGAGTTCGCCTTCCGGTATCCGCTGGCCAAGCAGGAGCAGGCCGCGCTGCTGGAGAAGATGGATGCCTACTGCCTGGAGCAGACCGGCATGGCGCTGGCCGATTTCCGGGCCCGGTATCTGGTGGAGGAACCGCAGCCCCGCCAGGCCCCCAGTCTGGCCCAGCTGTGAGCACGCCGTCAGCCCCGTGTGCGCCCTTTGTGCCGGTTTCAGGCAGAGGGTGGGCCAGGGCCCCGCCCAGCCGGAAAACTGCCCCGTTGGGGCCGGTTTCGCTCTGATTTGGGGCGTTCGATTTTAGTACGAGGATAAAGGGAGGTGGTCGCAAGCGCCCGCCTCCCGCCCACAAAGCCCCGCAGTGCGGGGCTTTCCCGGGTTTCAGACCAGGTGGTCGGAATTGGAGGTTCTGGTTGTTTGGGGTGGTCGGGTTCAGATAAACACTTACTGCGCCAGCGGGTTCCGCTGTGTCAGCCTGTTTTCTGGGCAAAACAAACCCGCAGGCGGAGTGAGCACGCTCCGCCTGCGGGTTTTGTACCTGATTCAATTTTCGCTCTGGATACTCTGGAGCTCCTCCAGCAGTTTGGGCAGATCCATCTGGATCGTGTCCCAGACAATGTTCATATTGACGCCCGCATACCCGTGCACAATGCGGTTGCGCATGCCGTACAGCTGCGGCCATGGGATGGCAGTAAGCTGTGCCTTTGCCTCGTCGCTGAGGGACACTTTTGCCAATTCCCCAATCTGCATCAGATTAAATACTGTCGCCTCCACCAACATAGAGTCGCTCTGGAACTGCTGAAAATTGTGAACACCCTGGCAATAGCGCAGAATGGACTCGATGTGCTGTTTGATCTTTTTCAGAACGAGCTGATCTTTACTGCTCAAAGAGTGCCACCCCACTTTTTTGTATCTCGCGCGCGATCTCAGACCCGGTCTCCACTTGGGACACGTCGATCAAATCGACCGGGGTGTCCAACGCTTCCGTCACCTGCTCCAGGAGGCCGAAGAAAGCTAAGCCCCGCAGGCCGCTGTCCACCAACAGATCCACATCACTGCGTGCCGTCGCCACGCCTTTGGCATAAGAGCCGAATAGCGTCGCCTTTCTTACCCCATTGGCGCGGAAGATCGGGGAAAGCACACTCTGAAGTTCGGGCACAGTATAGATTTTACTCACGGAAGCACACCTCCTAGAAAACGGGGATCCGGTAAGTCTATTTTACCCTACCAGTGGACTTGATTCAAGGTATTTCTGAAAGGGGAGATGATGATAGTGGCAGAGGAAAACAAAAAGCGCACCGCCGTCTGGCTGACACCCGGTGTGATCCGCCGGATGGACAGCTGGCTGGAGGAGGACAACTGCAAAACGCGCAGTGAATTTATTGAAAAGGCCCTGCGGTTCTACATGGGCTACCTGGCCACGGAGGATACCTCGGAGTACCTCTCCCGCGCCCTGGCGGACACCCTGCGGGGTACATTGGCAGACAATGAAAACCGGCTGCGCACTTTGCTGTTCAAGCTCTGCGTGGAGGTGAACATGATGGGCCACACCGTGGCCGCCCACTTCCGCGCTGATCCGGTGAACCGCCGGGAGCTGCGGGCCTTTGCAGTGGACGAGGTGCTGCGCACCAACGGAAAGATCCGCTTCGATGATGCACTGGATCTCCAGCGGCAGGTCTACCCTGACGGATGAGCCGCGTCCGGTTCATGTCCCCCTACCTGAAGGGCGGCAGGGATACAGCCAAGCTGTCCAACCGGGCCCGCTACATCGCCACCCGTCCCGGCGTGGAGGTGATCAGGGGCGAGCACAGTGACCAGCCCGCCACGAAAAAGCAACACGATTATATCCAACGTCTGCTGCGGGACTTTCCGGGCGCGGAGGAATTGCTGGAGTATGAGGACTACTGCAACGCGCCCACCCAGGCAAACGCCAACACTTTCATCCGCCAGGTGCAGGAGGACTTCGCGGAGCCCATGAGCCGGATGGAGAATTACCTGGACTACGTGTCCCACCGCCCCGGCGTGCAGCTGAACGGTGAGCACGGCCTGTGGTGCGCCGGGGGCAAGGTACGCAATCTCTCCCAGGCCGTCCGGGAGGTGGCGGAGTACACCGGCAGTGTGTGGACGCCGGTGGTGGCCATCCGCAGGGAGGACGCGGAACGGCTGGGTTACAACGACGCGGAGAGCTGGCGGCTGCTGGTGTGCGCCTGCGCGCCGGAGATCGCCAGGGGGTACAAGATCCCGCTGGAGCATCTGCGGTGGTACGCCGCCTTCCACCGCAAGGAGGACAGCGTCCATATCCACATGGTGGTGTTCTCCTCCGATCCCAAGGAGGGCTACCTCACCAGGCAGGGTATCCAGCAGGTGAAGTCCGCCTTCGGCCGGCGGATCTTCCAACAGGATTTGCTCCACGTCTACGAACAGAAAACCGAATACCGGGACGCTCTGGGCCGGGATGCGGAGCGCACCATGGCAGAGCTGATCACCCAGATGGAGACTGGCCAGATCCAAAATGAGAACCTGGAGCGGCTGGTGCTGGAGCTGGCCCAGCGGCTGCACAACACCCAGGGCAAAAAAGTCTACGGCTACCTGCCACCCAAAACCAAAGTATTGGTGGACGCCATCGTGGATGAGCTGGCAAAGGACGAGCGCGTAGCAGCCGCCTACAACCTGTGGAACCAGATGCGGGAGGAGGTATGCCGCACCTATTCTGAGCAGCTGCCGGAGCGCCTACCTCTTTCCAAACAGAAGGAGTTCAAGGCCGTGCGCAACATGGTCATACGGGAGACGCTCCGGCTGGGGCGATGTGAGCCGCCTACAACAGATGAGGTGGTACACGGGTTTACCCCATCTAGCACACCGCCTGCACAATCCGGTATGCCGCATGGGGTACATCACCCACAGCAGAAGGTCACGCACCACCAGCGTACACAGACACATCGGGCGGTATCCCACGCGGATACCGCCCGATGTGTCCTTCAGCTATTCCACAACATGGGCCGCATCTTCCGAGAGCAGTCCGCCTCCGATGCCATCCAGGCTTGCCTGCACATCGACAGGAAGCGCCGCCGGATGCTCCGGGAGAAGCGTATGGCCCTGGGACACAAGGCCGATGACCATGAGGAAATCCCCCAGCATTCTCAAAGATAAGATGGGGGACTGCCATTGAACTGGTAGTCCTCCGTGGTTTCTTCCGCTACTTCGGCTCCAGAAATCCTATGACCATATCTACCGCCTCTGAGGAGATATCCTCCGGAGCACGCTCCACAAAGGAGGCATGGCGGCTGTTCAGATCCAGCATCCGGGCCTGATCACACAGGATGACCCCGTCCGTCCTGGTGCGCTTATCCAGCCGGAGGTGGAACGGGTGGCCCCGGTCTGTGTGGGTGATGGGGCAAACCATGGTCAGGCTGCTGACCCGGTTGAACAAGTTGTTGCTGATCACCAAGGCAGGACAGCGGCCCTTCTGCTCATGGCCGGACTGGGGATCAAAGTCCAGATAGACGATATCACCCTGTTCAAAAATCGTCACCATGCCTCAGAGCCCTCCGCCTTCCCCCAATCCAGCTCTTCGGCCTCAATTCGGTCGATCTGGTCAATGGGCTTTCCGTAGAATGCGGTGAGGCGTTCCTCCAGGGTGCGGTGCGGGATGGAAGAGGCACGCCGGATGTTGATACCATCATCCATCTGCACCAGTTCCACCCGGTCGTGTTCTTTCAGACCAACTGCGTCCAGGAGGGCCTTGGGGATCCGCAGGCCCTGGCTGTTGCCCCATTTTTGGATCGTCGCGTACATGAACGACACCTGCCTTTCAAAGATAGTATATACAGAGTATAAACAAAAGTCAACCGTTTGATTCGAGGTGAGCCGACATGGGAACCTATATCCATTTTACCGATGAACAGAAGGAGCGGGCCAACTCCGTTGATCTGGAGGAATTCCTGCGGCAGCGGGGGGAGAAACTGCTCCGCGCCGGGAGGGAGTCCCGGCTGGCCAGGGTGCACCATATCACCGTCCGGGGCAACGAATGGTACGACCATATTGCCCGGCAGGGCGGCCATGCGGTCAGCTTTGTCCAGCACTACTACGGTATGAGCTACCAGGAGGCCATGGAGCTCCTGTTGGGGAATGAATTGGGCGCGACATATCCCGCCGCAGAGCCAAAGCGGGAGGAGCCGCCTAAGCCCTTCGCCCTGCCGCCGCCCCACACCGATATGCGCCGTGTGTACGCCTACCTGATGAAACAGCGCCGCGTTAGCCGGGAGGTGGTCACCCACTTCGCCCGGTCCGGCCTGCTGTACGAGGATGCTCAATACCACAACTGTGTCTTTGTGGGCACGGACGAGCATGGTGTCCCCCGCCATGCCCACAAGAGGAGCACCAACAGCCAGGGCAAGTCTTTCAAGGTCAACGTGGAAGGCAGCAGGCCCCAGCACAGCTTCCACCACGTGGGGCAGGACGGCCTGCTCTATGTGTTTGAGGCCCCGATTGATCTGCTGAGCTTCCTCACGCTGTACCCGGACAGATGGCAGGAGCACAGCTATGTGGCCCTGTGCGGCACTGGCGGCCAGGCCGTGCGCTGGATACTGGAGCAGGACCCCAGCCTCCAATCCGTCGTGCTCTGTCTGGATCACGACGAGCCTGGGCAGACGGCGGCCAGGCGCCTCCAGGAAGAGTTACAGGGAGCAGGATACCACAGCGGTATCCTGCTCCCTGTGCATAAGGACTGGAACGACGACCTGGTGCAAGGGCAGACTGTGACCGGCCCTGCAATGACCATGGGGCGGAGTATGTAGGACGCAGAGGCGCACCGCCCGCCAGGGGGGGGTGTGCCCTGCCGCTGGACCGGGGGCCGGTTCATTTTGGCCCGCCCAGAAGGTCACAATGGAAGTAGATTTAAACACAGAGAGCAGACAACGAAGGGATGATTGCAGTGAACAACGACACATGGATGCTGATCCTCCTGCTGGCGGTGGTATTCGGCGCCCTGGTCGCCACCACCACCTTTTCCGGCCGGGGCAGCCTGGACAGCATCAAGAGTAAAACCGTGGGCGACGGGCAGCACGGCACCGCCCGCTGGGCCACGCCGGGGGAAATCAAGAAGACCTTCCGCTCCGTCCCCTTCCAGACCGCGCTGTGGCGGAAGGGGGAGCGCCTCCCGGGCACACAGGGGCTGGTGTTGGGCTGTACCGGAAAGAAGGGGCAGCTCACAGCCCTGGTGGATTCGGACGATGTCCACTGCCTCATGATCGGTGCCTCCGGCGTGGGCAAGACCGCCTTCTTCCTATACCCCAATTTGGAATACGCCTGTGCCAGCGGCATGAGCTTCTTTGCCAGTGACACCAAGGGAGATCTGGCTCGGAACTATGGGGCCATCGCCCGGGACTGCTATGGCTACCAGGTGGCGGTGGTGGATCTTCGGAACCCCACCCGCTCAGATGGCTATAACCTGCTCACCCTGATCAACCACTACATGGACGTATGCCGGAAGGAGCCCACCAACCTGGCCGCCCGGGCCAAGGCGGAGAAGTACGCCAAAATCCTGTCCAAGACCGTCATCAACCCGGATGGGGAGAACTTTGCACAAAATCAATATTTTTATGACGCGGCGGAGGGCGTGCTCACCGCCGTGATTCTGCTGCTAGCGGAGTACCTGCCGCCCAGGGAGATCGACGGAGTGCTGCGAGAGCGGAGGCACATCGTATCCGTGTTCAAGCTGGTGCAGGAGCTGCTGGCCCCCAGCATTCTGCCCGGCAAGAATGAGTTCCAGCTCCTCATGGACCGCTTGCCGGAGGAACACAAGGCCAAGTGGTTCTCCGGCTCCGCCCTCACCGCCGCCGAGCAGTCTATGGCCTCCGTCATGTCCACCGTCCTCTCCCGGCTGAACACCTTCCTGGACTCGGAGCTGGAGCAAGTGCTGTGTTTCGACAGCACCATAGACGCCGAGAGCTTTGCCGCAAAGAAATCCGCCATCTTCCAGATACTTCCCGAGGAAGATCAGACCAAAAACTTCATGGCTGGGCTGATGATCCAGACCCTGAGTCGGGAGCTTTTCTCTGTGGCGGATGAACACGACGGGAAGCTGCCCGCCGGGTGGTGTTTTTCTGTGACGAGCTGGGCACCATGCCCGCCTTCGACATTCTGCCCCTGTTCTCCGCTGGCCGCTCCCGGCGGCTGACTCTGGTGCCCATCATCCAAAGCCTGGCCCAGTTGGAGAAAAACTACGGCAAGGAAGGGGCGGAGATCATCATGGACAATGTGCAGGACACCATCTTCGGCGGCTTTGCCCCCAACAGCCAGACCGCCGAAGTGCTGTCCAAGGCTCTGGGCAGCCGCACCGTGATGAGCGGCTCCATCTCCAGGGGGAAGAACGACCCCAACCAGAGCCTTCAGATGATCGAGCGGCCCCTCATGACCCCGGACGAGCTCAAGTCCATCCCCAAGGGGCATTTCATCGTCATGAAAACAGGCACCCACCCCATGCAGACCCGCCTGCGCCTGTTCCTGGAGTGGGGGATCACCTTTGGTGCGTCCTACCAGGTACCCCAGCAGGCCGCCCGAAAGGTCTACTACGCCAGCAAGGCAGAATTGACCGATGTCATATACCGGGCATTTCCTGCGCCTGCCCGCCAGAACAACTACCGCACGCCGAAAAAGGAGGAAACCGTGCCATGAGCTATTTTAGTGAGGTCTACGGAGATCCGGAGTTGAGCGCCAAGGCCAAGCTGGTGCTGGTGTACCTCCATGACCGGGCAAACAAGGATGGCAAGAGCTGGTACGCCATCGCCACCATGGCCAAAGATCTGAGCCTTTCCCGTTCCACTATAAAGCGGGCCCTGGCGGAACTGATCCGCCAGGGCCGAGTGGAGAAGCATATGCGGTTTCGAGAGAACGGTGGGTGTACTTCGAACTGTTATCGAATACGGTAAATTAGAACTTATATCCTACAATGGAAAAAACATTTCAAGTATAAAAGGCATTCTTTATGCAGTTGCTACGTAGGGTGCAATTTTACAATCCTTGATTTGATAAATTATATCACACAATTGGGTAATATCGTTGAAATTGTGGCTTGTTAAAAGTATTGTTTTCCCTTGTTTTTTTAGTTCCTTTATCAGTCCGAGCATTCTTGTGTGGGATTCCGCATCGAGAGCATTGAATGGTTCATCAAGGAGTATGATACTTTGATCTTCCATAATAGCCTGCGCTATTCCCAACTTTTGCTTCATACCAAGGGAATAGTTTTTGACATGGGTTGGGTCTTTGTAATCCAATCCAACCAAGGACATCGTTTCCTCTATTTTATCCCTGCCAATCTTTTTTTGTATCTCGGCCAGATATTGCAGATTCTTAAGTCCTGAGTACATCAGAATAAAGCCGGGGGCGTCGATGAAAATGCCCATATCGGGTGGAAAATCGAACTTATCCCCTATCCGCTCTCCATTCACAATTATACTGCCCTCGTCCGGCCGGTATAGACCTGAAATGAGTTTGAAAAGTACAGATTTTCCGCAACCATTCTCTCCCAGAAATCCCGTGATTGTTGCAGGCATAATTTCGACATTAACCTGCTTAAGGAGCGGTCGCTTCCCAAAAGATTTTGATACGCCGTGCAACTGAATAACTCCGTCCATTGTATACACCTCAGTTAAAAATCTTCTTAATCCCCCACTGTCTCAATAAGAAGTACCCGGTTATATATATTGATGAATATATAGCCACCCAGGTTATGGCATTGTCTTGTACTATAAATCGCTGGATGGACGACGCTCCAAATGGATACCACACCCCGTTGATACTCAATAACGGAAGGTACATAAGGAAAATCATAAAAAAGGAAAATGAAATATTCCGTACATATGCATATATCAAAAGCAGAACTTCCTGAACACAGCAGAGCTCAAGTGCCCGCAAGGCCATGGCCTTAAAAATGGATGCAGTAACGTCTATTATGGGTACAACTCCCCGTAACAACGCAGTTGCTTTTTCCGCCTCTAGGGTAAAGCGGCCCAGTAGAATAGAGGAAACAAAGAGAGTAAAAAAATAGGCAAAAAAGTAAAGTAGCACCGTAATGACAAAAGACGCCTGAATAATTGCAAGCCAGTTCTTTTTTCTCCGAAGCCGAACGACTACAAAATTTGTCTGAGAAATACTGTGTTGTGTGAGATTGCTTGAAAAAAAATAAATTGGGGTCAAAGTAAAAATAAGGAACCCAAGGAACTCCAACACATTTGCATATCCATAACCATATCCCCAGAAGGTCAGGAAAGACGCATCCATGAAAGTGCTGTCTCGCCCCAATAGAGTTAGTAAATTGAATAGGAATAAAAAAATCACTATGATCCCTTGTTTTTTTAAGGCTTGTTGCATGAGTAAAATAACATAGGGATTTGGAGATTTCATCGTTGCTCACTCCACCACCATTTAAAGCGTATCAGAAGGAGTATGGCCGCCGAGCTGATCGCTCCCACTGCCAGAAACATCCATATACACTGGTATTTTAGGGCTGAGGGAAGGAAAATATAGTTGTTGAGAAATGCGTATGGAAATACTCGGTCAATCCCCCGTTGGACAGAAAAGAACATCATCAGGTAAATAACCATCATAAGAGCCACAGCAACAGACTTCTTAAAGAAAAGGATGACTCCTTGTACAATAAGCGCAAAGAAAGAAAAACCTAAAAACAAATATGTGAACGACCAGCCTACCGCTTCTCCTGGAGTAGGAAAAATAGCACTGCAGATTTCAAGGACTTCGTTATTCCTCTGGGTTTCCGAATAGACGTTCTTTAATGGTAACCCTATACCCAAAATGAAGCTAACAGCCATATGCATCAAGAGCAGAACGAGCGTAAAAACTGTGACTGACAGGAATTTTATAATGCACAGTCTAAAAAAAGACCGACACCTTATCATAGCGATTGTGCTTTCCTTTGTATACATCGCCATCAAAAACAGAATAAATACAACACATAAAATAAGAATGATGTAGCGCATATTTTGCATTGCCAGAAGAATATATTCCCAGTAGGAAAGTCCAGAACGCAGAGCATCGATTTTTATACCAATGGTAAATACTGAATAGATGGCCAACAACACCAATATTTTTGCTGAAATAATATAGTCACTGGCTCTCGTTAAATAATATTTAAACATCGGCCTGGCTCCTTCCGCCGTTTTGTATATTCCTTAAGAAACAGAAGACCAGTTATCCCTATAAGCAAAGCCGGACCGACAAAGAGATTATAAAGCGCCGTATAGCCAGATGCCAACCTTGTGGGCATGAATGATGTGATTATACTGTTTTGCGGGCATCCCAGCATTGACATAGTGAAATTTTCTAGTATAGAATAAACAAAAGGCGCTGTCATCACAATAAATATATTATTGTAAAATAAAGACAAAACAAATCCGAAGATAAAGTAAAGCTCCCCTAGCACCCCTCTCCACAGAGACAATACAAACGAATAGAGAACAGGGTTATTGAGAAGGACGAGTCCAAAAAGCTCCTTTTCAAATGCGGGAACATTCTTTGATATGTCTGTCTGTGGGGATATTAAAAACAAAGAGATAATTGCGCTGGAGAATGAGATTATAAAAATGCAGAGGAAAACCAATAAGCCTGATGCCACAAAACTTTCAACAACATATCTCTTTAGTGGATAGCGATTTGCGGTGTATCTTAAGTAACCATCCTTTCTCTCATAGAAGAACCTCCAGCAAAATGGGGCTGAGCTCAATAACGGATATGTCATACTGAAAACAGGGACAGCAATCATCCAGATTTGGATTCTATAATAGACACTGTAGCTATTCGCTACAGTGAAGATTGCAATAACCATGAGAACCACCCCGACAAGAGTCGTCAAAAGAAAGGACGGGATATTTCTCCGAATAGCAGTTCCTAACATTTTTGCCTCCTTAGTCCGCTCGTTTTCTCTGCCTTGCGTTGCCCCCACCGCATAAACTTGTTCTAGCCTATTTCACGCAAGCCCTAACTTCATTAGGTTACCGAACCTTTGCATAGGGTGTACTTGTTTCAGTTGGTGTCAAAGGTACCAGAAACTTCTACGTCGTAGAGGTTACTTATTGGGCTCCGGAATTGGATACCGACCGTATCGCGGGCCCGGATTCTGGACGTGCCGTCGAGGTACATGCCAGCGATGCCCGTCCTGTAGCCAGCTTCCCAAGCACCAGCTGCACCATCCGAATCGATTTGGCGGGCATCGACCTGATATCCGCCGCCAACGCCGCAATCGTATACGTACAAGGACGAGCCTGTGGTCTCTTTTTCGCCGTAAAATCCTTCCTCGATGGTATTCACGGATCCACGGAGCTTCGGGCATTCAACGCTGAAGTCTACCTCATCGGTAGCGAGTGCAGCGCCCGTCAATGCCATCGCTGCAACTGCGGTTACAGCAACGAGCTTGTAAATTTTTTTGGAAATAGTCATAAGAACCTCCCTCCTTAACTGAGCGGTGGGGGCAACGTAAGTCAGAGAAAACTATCATTATACCTCTACACCCCGATATGACCGGTAACCTTAATAACTGACTTATTTTTTCGTTCTCTTCATTCCACAAAAGAATCACTTCTATTTATAAAGACAATCTTCATCAAAAAGTGCAACGTGTTTTCAAAGAATTTTTGAAGTCAGCTACCCTGCACCCTCAAATAAAAGGTGTGGCTGCCAATGGCAGCCACACCTTTACTGTTTGCTTTTATCCTGTAAGAGTTGGTATGCGGTTTTGCGGGCGCGGGTGAGGGCCATACGCAGGCTGGCCGGCTTAATGTTCAGCTCCCGGGCCATCTCTGCAGCGGGCAGGTTCAGTATGTAGTGCCCTTCCAGCAGATAGCGGGTGCGATCATCCAGCTGCGTCCAGATATGGGCCAGCTCCTCCAGGTCTTCCTTTTTGATAATCTGAAGTTCTATCGCCCCTCCACCCATATTGGGGTCCTCGTACTCCATAAATTCCTGCAGGTCTGACGCGGAATGGCGCCCGAAGTCCCGCAGGTAATTGCGGGACTGATTCTTGGAGGCCGTTATAATATAGTTCACCAGATGGTTCCGATCCTTGCTGCGAAGTTCAGGGATTTTGTCAATCAGCCGAACCAGTGTCGACTGCATTACATCTTCTACAGCCCATTGGTCGTGAATCAGCTTGAAGATTTCGTGGTACATCAGGCGATGATAGTCGACAAAGAGCTGCTCCATGAAAACGCGGTCATCATCATCCTCAATGATTAAAATACAGTAAGGGATCATTTTGCCTCCTTGTGATTGTACTGGCCCACAACCGTACTGAAGTGCAGATCCCGCAGCAAGAGAAGGAGAACCTTTTTGCGATCCGGAGACAGTGCCTGCACGAGTTGGATCATTTCACCGGCGGTCATATCATCGAGCAGAGGCGTAGAAAATACGTCGACGGGGAGATTGGAGGAGCTACGGCCCAACAGATAATCAGTAGTGACGGAAAAGTAGTCCGCTATTTTTATCAGCCGTTCCGCGTCGGGCAGGTGACGGCCTTTTTCATAATTGGAAATTGTACCGGGGGTGACAAAAAAGAGCTTTGCCAGATCCCTTTGGGTAAGACCACGATCCTGACGGAGCTCCGCCAAAATTTCTCCGAATTGCGCCATCTCACACCTCAAAATTTCAGATTAAACTTATTATATAATTTCTGAAATTTATTCCGGGAAAATGATAGATTTCTAATATTATTTGTAGTATAATTCAAAAATAATATAGTACAACTATATTATCATTTAATATTTTGCCATTCCTATTGGACGTGCTTGAAATAGCCCGTTGCGCAAGCAGTTTTTGGGTGTCTACTTTATAGATCGAGACATCGAGGAAAAGGTGTAAGGGCGTGAAACGACAATGCTTGCGTTGCTCTCGGCAGCCATAGAAGATCCCAATGACCGGGAATTCATGACACAGTTTTACCTGGAGTATGAGCGGTTGATGTATGCCACTGTACGGAAACGGCTCACGGATCCGGAGGCGGCCAAGGATATTGTCCAAGAATGTATAATCAAGCTCATTCCCAAAATCTCGTTTTTAAGGCGGCAAGAGCGTTGCATAAAAGCCAGTTATGTTGTCTCTACAGTTAGGAACGCCACCATCAACTATATGCGGAAACAGGGGCGCACAGATGGCAGGTGCTGTAGCCTGGAGGAACAGGAGGAGCAGGATATGGCCATTCCGGAGCCCTCGCTGGATGAGCGAATTATGCTTGCGGAGCAAAAAGAACGCCTGATGCAGATATGGAGTAGTCTGCCCGAAGAAGATCGGTTGCTATTGGAGGGAAAGTACATTTTGGGCTATACGGATGCCGAGCTGGCCGACATGCTGGGGTGCAAGAAGAGCAGCGTCCGCATGAAGCTGACTAGAGCCCGGCGGCGGGCATTCCAGCTTATGACAGAGGAAGAAGGTGACAAAGTATGACCAGGCGTGAAGAATTGCAGGAGGCCTATGAGGACGCCATGTTCGCCCTCCTGATGGACTACGTGGCGGAATCTGAAGGGGAAAAAGCTCTGGAGGAGAACCGTGTACTTCAAGAGGATCCAGACGCGGAGGTTCCCCAGGAGGTACGCCGGGCGTGTCTGAAAGAGATCCACCGCGCTTTTCGGAAAAAGTCTGCCCGATCTGTGGGGCGGATCACGGTAAGGGTGATCAACAAGGTCGCCCTTGTTGCGCTGTTGGGCACACTGCTTTTCTCGACTGCCTTCGCTATATACCCAGAGTTTCGGGTTGGCACCCTCAATATGCTAATTGATACGGTAAATGAAGGTGTGAGCTTTCGGATTTCTACACAGCCTGTTTCAGAACGGGCTGGCCTGGAGGATCTCTATCCTAACCTTATACCGGATGGCTATGAACTGATAGATGAAGGCGCTTTCGCGGGTACGTATTGGGTGGATTACCAAAACAGCCCGGGCGATCGCTTGGAGATTGAGCTGTCTCCAAGTGGACACTTTGACACAGAGGGCGCGGAGCTGGAACCAACACAAATTCAAGGACTTCCTGCGTATATCATTGACCAGCTCAGCCTAGAGGGAGATAACCATGGTATTATTAAGGTGATTGTTCTCAATGAGGCGGAGGGATATATACTCAGTGTGATTTCGATTCCGCACTCAACCACGGCTCCGCCCCCCATCAGCCGTAATGGCATTGTCCACATCACAGAGAGTATTTTTGAATAATCTCTGTTGCACGTCAAATGAACTGGTGTCTCCTATAATGGGTATGGCCCACATCAAAATACAGGAGGCATACAAACATGGGAAAGAAATATCTTGGCAAGACAATGCTTCTGATTGCATTATCTGCCGCTTTACTCGGAGGAACTTTACCGGCGCAGGCCGTAGAAATACTCCCGAATGAACCTGTCATGGTTCAACCTCGCGAGATTGGCATTGCAAAAATGGATTGCCGGCTTGAGATTTCTTCCAACGGAAACGCAAGCTGTTTGGGTGATGTCTCTATGAAGGCGGGCTATGACTCGGAAATTACCCTTGCCCTTCAGAAGAGCACAAACGGGAGAAACTGGTCCAATGTTGCCAGTTGGACGGGCAGCGGCAGTGATACACTGACAAAAAGCCGCTTTGTTACTTCCGGCTATGACTATCGGTGTAAGTTGACTGTCAAGGTCTATAACTCCGCAGGGAAATATGTGACCACCTACACCCAATATTCTGATACTATTTCCTACTGATTATATACATAGAGAGGCGGGCACCCAATTAGGGTGCCCGCCTTCTCCTTCGGCATTGGAAATGCTGGCGCGGTCGGAAAAAGAGCTGATTCTGGCAATTTACTTCGACGGACTAACAGAGCGTCAACTTGCAAGTCAGACTGGGCTGCACTACATGACCGTACACAGCCGAAAAATCCGCATCCTGCAAAAACTAAAAAATTTGCTGAAAAAGTAAAAAAGTTTCGTGCGACCCCCTCACTCAGTGCCTATATAGAGTGAGGGGGTTCTTCAAAGCCCCCGGCCTGTCCTTTGAGAACTTCATATCCGGCAGCGGGATACGTCCGCTGCCGAGAGGCCCGCCGGGAGGTGGGCCGGAGCGACGCTGGAGGATGCGCCAAGACCACCTGTGCGGGAGACCGCATCAAAGACGGCCAAGAAAGGTGCAGAGCGGTGCCCATCCGTCCACAAAGCAGCCTGTGGCGGGCTGTTTCGCATTGCGGCTGGTTTTATCCGGCCCGACCCTCGTCAGCAATCTGATAATGATACTCCTGTCCAGCCACAGCCCCGGGTAAAACCGGGATCAAGCAATGGGGGCAGCTCGGAGAGAGCCTCGGAGGGGTGAGATTCCCGTGATGTGTGCCAACACAGTCCGTCTGCTGCCGCCCAGGGCCCGGGAAGTAGTGTCGAATAGGGCCAACCAGCGAAATGTATTTTTGAGAGAATTAGAGGGGGCCGTTCTGCGGCCATACGCCTCATAACGGCCCCCATTTGAAAATGGAGATATGAAATGAACCACAACATTAACTATATCGGGATGGTGAACCTCCTTCATCACCTCCAGAATGCCGGCCTTGTTAGTCGGAAGGAGGCCGGGAGAACCGCGGCCCGGCTCCGTGTAGAGACTGGAGCGGACGTCATATTTTCTCCCTGATTTTTGTTGCGTTTGGATATGGATATTTTGCGGATGTGCTGGTATTGTGTGTTGCTGACAGGAGGCGATTTCGTGGACGGGCAAAAGAAAACCAGTGGTTCCCTGGCATTGAACAGCACGCCCCGGGTGATCACCATCGCGCCCAGCACCCCGGTCAGGGATCGCAAGCTACGTGTGGCGGCCTACGCCCGGGTGAGTTCCAGTTCGGAGGACCAGCTCAACTCCTTCGCCGCCCAGAACGCCCACCACACAGAGATCATCACGGCCAACCCGGAGTGGGAGTTCGTGGACGTGTACGCGGATAAGGGCATCACCGGCACCTCGACGGAGAAGCGGGACGACTTCCAGAGGCTCCTGGCGGACTGCCGGCGGGGCCGGGTGGATAAGATCCTGGTGAAGTCCTGCTCCCGGTTCGCACGGAACGCCAAGGAGTGCCTGGAGTCCGTCCGGGAGCTCAAGGCTCTGAGAGTGGGGGTATGCTTCGAGGAGCAGGGCATTGACACCTCCAAGCTGGCCGGCGAGTTCCTCACTGCCATTTTCGCCATGATGGACCAGAAGGAGAGCGAGAACATCTCGGACAACCTCCGGTGGAGTATCGATATGCGGATGCGCACGGGGAAATACAATACCTGCTTCGCCCCGTTTGGATACCAACTTGTGGGCGGAAAACTGGAGCTGATCCCTGAGCAGGCGCCGATTATCCGGTATATCTATGACGCCTACCTGGCAGGCAAGACGGCGGAGGACATCGCAGCGACGCTGAATCTGTTCTCTGATGACCGCCCTTGGAAGCCACAGCGGATCGACTACATCCTCACCAATGAGCGGTACAGCGGCAATGCCCTTCTGCGGAAGCGATACACGACGGATACTATACCCCGCAAAGTGAAGCGCAACCGTGGAGAGAGGCCCATGTGTTTTGTGGCAGGAATCAATGAAGCAGTGGTTTCGCAAGAGATATTCGATAAGGCGCAGGAACTGCGCAAAAAACGATGGGAAAACCGCCTTGTCGACCCTGACATTTTTATATCCCGCCAAAACGAGCTGGCGGAACAGCTCCGCGCCGCAAAGCTGGAGAAGGAACGGTTCCTGAAGGCCGAGGAGGATCAGACGATCCAACAGACTCAGGAGCTGATTGAAGCCCTGGAGGCTGGGCCGGACTTCCTGGACGCCTTCGATGGGGAGCTGTTCCGCGAGCTCGTGGACAAGATTATCGTGGAGAGCAATGACCGTGTGCAGGTACGGCGGCAGGAGCGGACAACGCCCTGCAAAAAGAGCCCAGCCCAGAAGGAGCTTCGGAAGCTGTGCGGCGGCAGCCCACCGGCCTGGGTGGAACGGCAGGTACTGGGCCTTCTGAACCGCCTGATCCAGCACCCGGAGCGCATCACCTGCCCCGTGTTGGAGGATGAGCCACCGCCAGAGGTGAAGAAGCTGCGCCGGGGGCTGGACGAGCTCCTGCACCGCCCGCCGGTAGATGAGGTTCAGACCAGAGATCTGGCCTTCCGGTTGGCCGACCTCCAGTTAAATGCCATCGGGCCGGAGGAGTATGAAACCCTCCGCCTTCGGAGGCTGTTTCAGGGATGGGCACCCATGGCAGAACTGGAGCAGGAATTGCTCCATCAGAGCGTCCGCCGCATCGCCGTCAGCAACGGGACAGTCACCGTCCTGCTGAAAAATAACCAGACCTTGGAAGGGGGACATTACACATGAACGATACCGTGCCCAATGTCATCGTCATCCCAGCCAAAGTGGAAACACCCCAGGAACAGGATAAAAAGCGCCACCTGCGGGTGGCCGCCTACTGCCGGGTGTCTACGGACAGCGAGGAGCAGCTCTCCAGCTATGAAAACCAGCTCTCTTACTACACGGAGAAAATCATGAAGGAACCGGGCTAGACCATGGCCGGGGTATTCGCAGACGAGGGCATCACCGGCACCTCCACCTGCAAGTGGAAGGAGTTCCTGCGGATGATCCGCCAGTGCAGGCAGGGGAAGATCGACATGATCCTGGCTAAATCCGTCTCCCGCTTCGCCCGCAACACCGTGGACACCCTCAACTTCACCCGGGAGCTGCGGAGCCTGGGTATCCCAGTGGTCTTCGAGGAGCAGAACATCAACTCCATCTACCCGGAGAGCGAGTTTCTGATCACCCTGCACGGGGCTTTCGCCCAGGCCGAGAGCGAGAGCACCAGTAGCCGGGGGCCCTGGGGCAAGCGTCAGGCCATGAAATCCGGCCATGTCGCCATGCAGTACAAGCAGCTGCTGGGCTATGAGAAGGGCCCCGACGGCAAGCCAAGGATCGTGCCGGAGCAGGCGGAGACCGTCCGCTTCATCTATGACCGCTATCTGGCCGGGGACAGCATCCGGGAGATCAAGGCGGCCCTGGAGGGCCAGGGAATTCCCACGGTCTCCGGAAAAGCAGAGTGGATGGCATCCCATATCCGAAGCATCCTGACCAACGAGAAATACTGCGGGGACGTCCTGCTCCAGAAGACCTTCATCCAGGACTGCATCAGCAAGAAGGTGATCCCCAATACCGGCCAGCTCCCCAAATACCTGATTCAAAACCACCATGAGGGTATCGTCAGCCGGGAGACCTTCGATGCCGTCCAGCTGGAGATGGCCCGGCGGAACGCCAAGGCGGGCGCCACGCGAAAGAGCACCCCCACTGGCCGGGGTAAGTACAGTGGCAAGCATGTCCTCAGCAACCTGCTGTTCTGCGGGGAGTGCGGGACGGCCTACCGGCGGTGCGTGTGGACCCAGCACGGGGTCAAACGGCCCGTTTGGCGGTGCGTCAGCCGCCTGGACTATGGGAAGAAGTTCTGTACCCAATCACCCACCCTGGACGAGGAACCGCTCCAGCAGGCCATCCTGGCCGCCGTCAACGCCGTCATGCTGGACCGCGATACCCTGGCCCGTCAGCTCGCCGCAGTCATGGAGTGGGAGTTGGCCCCGGTGCTGGGTGAAAGCATGAGCCTGGCGGACATCGACCGGGCACTGGAGGACTTGAGCAGCCAGTTCAACAGCCTGCTGGCCGAGGCGTCAGCCAACCCAGCAGAGGACTACACGGAGCGGTTCCGGGAGCTGTCCGAGTCCACCACCCGTCTCAAAGAACGGAAGGCACAGCTGGAGGGGGCCTGCCAGGAACAGGGTCGGCTCCAGAACCGCCTGCGGGCGGTCTCGGCCGCCATGGAGCATATGACGGCGGCGATGACAGAGTGGGACGAGGAGGTCATCCACCAGCTGCTGGAGAAGGTGACGGTGCTCTCCCGGGAGAAGATCCGGGTGACCTTCCGGGATGGCCGGAAGATCGAGCAGTATGTGGCACAGCCAAAAAGGAGGAAGCTTGCATGAAGATCTTCGCTACAGGCGATACCCACTGGAATTTTGAGCGGTTTCGTCCGGAATACTTCCCGGAGGGCCAAGAGCTCACCAAGAAAGATGTGGTACTCCAGCTGGGAGACTTCGGCGGCGTGTGGTTCGGGGATAAACGGGATGACGAGGCCCTGGACACCCTGCTGCAAACCGAACTGCCGGAGGCGGAATTGTACCTTGAGATTGGCAGGGCCATCTGTGCTCGCCCGGAGAAGGGCGCGGCGGTAATGGCCGCTGAGTATCTCCAGGCCAACTACCCCGAGTGCAGGGGCTTCTCCCCCAGAAACCTGCGCCGGATGAGGGAGTTCTACCGAGCCTACGCAGATAGCCGGGGACTGCGGGCGCTGGCCCTAAAGCTGGGCTGGACGCAGAATGTGGCCATTCTGGAGGGCTGTGAAGGCAGCCAGGAACGCGCATGGTATCTCCGGGCCGCTCTGGAGCACCGCTGGACCAAGTCCGAGCTGCTGGAACAGATCCAGGCTGGGGCATGGCTGCAATCCACACTCGACGAACAGACGGATTCCTGCTATACTGAAGAAAATACAGAGAGTGTGGAGTGTCTGGAGCATGAAGAAAATCCTTTTTGTGTGTCACGGCAATATTTGTCGGAGCCCGATGGCCGAGTATGTCATGAAAGATCTGGTGAAAAAAGCGGGCCTGGAGGCCGAGTTTCAAATCGCCTCGGCGGCTACCAGCCGGGAGGAGATCGGCAACCCGGTCTACCCGCCGGCCCAGCGGAAGCTGGCGGAGCACGGCATATCCTGCGAGGGCCACGCCGCCCGGCAGCTCTGCAACCGCGACTACGAGGAGTACGACCTGCTCATTGGGATGGACAAGGCCAACCTCCACAATATGTTCCGCATCTGCGGCGGCGATTTCAACAACAAGATGCATCTCCTGCTGGAGTACGCCGGCCGACCGGATCAAGAGGTGGCGGACCCCTGGTATACGGGAGACTTTGATTCCACCTGGCAGGATGTGCTGGAGGGGTGTGAGGGACTTTTAGACAATTTAATGTAAAAAGGTTGAACCAAAGTCGATGAACTGATTGTCTGCGAAGCAAAAGTCGGTATCCAATGGAAAATGGAACGGGACAACTATGCCAGCCTGAGATATTGCAAATGTAAAGGGTCATCAAAAAACTGAACACCGTTATATTGCTGGCATTAAGGTTTCTCCTACGCCAAAACGTTCGTACAGCAAAAAAGTATCGTCAATCAAAAGGAGAGGTATGTCCTAATAAAAATATTTAGATTGGAGTTTTTCCTGGAGCCCGCCGGAGTCCATAGATTCCGGCGGGTATTTTTTTGCAGTTCCCACACTCTGGGAACTGCTGGAGAGCATACTCATAATGTCCCTGATCACCGGAGTTGAGTCCTGGGCTCGGCAATTATGCTTGTACTGGAGAGTGCTGGTTAGCAGTAAGAAGCCGTGCATGGCTGGAATGGGAAGACAAAAATTATGCATACTATGGCAGAAAAATAGGGTGACAGGACGAAATATTCCATTGTGGCAGCGCCGGTTCGGTGCTATTTTGATAACAGCACACATAAAACGGGGGTGATACGCAGATGTGGATTTTGGAGGAAGGACAGATTTTGCCCTATCTGCGCAGCCATTACCCTGTGTTTGACCAATCGGGACCGGTTGATATCCAGTGCATAGGCGCACTGGAAGGAGAGGAGAAGCCTCGGGAACCGGATGAAGGCGGGCTGATCAACTATATATTTCGGGTTTCCAACGGGAAGCAGTCTGTCATCGTGAAGCAGGGGCGTTCCGCCAGCCGGAAGAACGACAAAATAGTTCTGCCCATATGGCGGAATCGTCAGGAATATGAGACGCTCCGGCTTCGCCATGCCATTGTACCCCAGTACACGCCGGAGACCTATTATGTGGACTGGGAGAACGCAATTTTTCTGATGGAGGATGTGTCTGATCTCGCTCAGGTTCGGAAGCTGCTCTGCTCGGGAGTCATGCTACCCAGACTGGCGGAGCAGGTGGGGGAATTTGTTGCGGCGAGCACCTTTTACTGCTCGGAGTTTTATCTGGAAGCAGACCTGTTTCGAAGACTTTCTGCACGCTTCCGCAACAGCGATATGCGGTCCATCATGGAAGACTGGGTGTTCCTGCGGGATGCACCCTACCTCACCCATAATGGAAACCCGGTGCTCAAACAGCTTATTGACCGGGATGAGAGCATCAGGGTTTGCTGCTACGAGCTGCGCCACAAATTTATGACCCGGGGAGAGGCTCTGATACATGGGGATCTGCATACGTCCAACGTGTTTGCAGACGAGGAGCGGCTCAAGGTTATTGACATGGAGTATACCTTTGCCGGACCGCTCTGCTATGATATCGGATACTTTGCGGCCAGCCTGCTGACCCAGTACTGCACAGCGTGTTTCCGGCCGTTCCCATCGGAAGGGGCGCGCCGTACCTTTCTCTCCTATCTCCTCTCCAGCCTGCTGGAGCTCTACTACTCCTTTGTGGAGCACTTTACGGAGTTTTGGAGAGAGGATGCAAAGCCGATTTATCAGAGATCGGGCGGGTTTTGTGAGCACCTAGCCCGTGGGTTTCTGCCGGATGTGCTTGGGTTTGCGGCGGTGCCCTGTTTCCCCCAGATTACAACATCTCTGACCCCGGAGTTCGCTCAGTTGGACGGGAAGGCCAGAGGACAGGCGCATGAGCTCTGCCTGGTGCTCAGCCGGTACCTTCTGCTTGAGCGGGAGCGGTGGGATACGATGGAGGATGCGGTTCAGGCCATCGGAGCGGTTACGCAAATTTACCTGGATTGCCTGGAATAAACGCAGCAAATTAAAACACATGGCGGGCTTGCCATGTGTTTTTTTCTCAAAAAAGTAATTATTTGGATAAAGTGGTGTTGCTCAAATGGACTTTTTTGTTATAATAGAGAAAAAACATGGCTGGCGCGCAAGTGGGTACCCACTTGCGCTACCGGATATCCGGTAGAGTAAAACCCTTTGTCTGCGCCGGGAGATGGGCCGGAACGGAAAATTGAGAAGGAGGATAGAGGGGCATGGAGGACGCAAGAAAATTGTCCGATTTTATTGATCTGGACCTGCTGCAGAACATCCAGGATAATTGCTCAAAAGCGATGGGCCTTGCATTTATCACGGTGGATTACAAAGGCATACCCATTACCAAATACAGCGGCTTCACATCTCACTGCATGCTGGGGAGACAGGCAAAGGGATTTGCAGAGATGTGTGAGCAATGCGACGCGCACGGCGGACTTCACGCCGCGATCACCGGACAGCCGTACATTTACCGCTGCCACGCCGATCTGGTGGATTTCGCGGTTCCTCTCATTGTCAATGGAAGCTATATGGGAGCGGTGCTGGGCGGGCAGGTGCGGCTACAGGAGGAGAGCGAGCGGGAGCTGGAGCACATCCTCCCACAGCGTCCCAATTGGAAACGGGATAAGGAATGGGAGGAGGCTTACCAGAAGCTGGAGGTCGTCACCTATGAAAAAGTGGAGGCATCTGTAAAGCTGCTGCGCGACATCATCGTGACATTTGTGGAAAGGCGGACTGGAAAGGGGGCGGATGGAGTCCTGAGAGAGAAGGAAAAGCAGCTCTCGGAGGAGCGGGCGGCCCGTCTGGACCTGGAAAAGCAGGTACAGAAGCAGGAGAGCAATACGGCCCGCCGCAGGACAGAGCTCCACTACTTCTTTTTTGTCATGAACATTATCTCAAAGTTAGCCTATGAGGAGAAGGCGGCCAAAACAGAGGCGGTTTCATACGATTTTGCAGACATGATGCGTTATGCAGCGGGGGCAGAGCAAAAAATTTCCACCTTGGGGGAAGAACTGAACTATATCGGGGCGCTTCTTCGGATACGGAAGGCTTGGGTTCGGGACAAGTTAGCCTATACTATTTCTGTCCCGGAGCAGTATCATCAGGTATCCTGTCCCTTTATGGTATTGCAGCCCATTGTGGAGTGCGCTCTGGAGGGGGCCGAAACGGAGGCTGCGGAGCCCAGAAAGCTGGATTTCTATGCGGAGGAGGAGAACGGCAGGCTGCTGTTTCAGATTCTCAGCAATGACACCAGCCGCTCGGTGGAGGAGCTGACGGAGGAGTTATCCGGGGCGGCGGAAGAGGGATACTTTCATACAGGCGGTGTGGACCGCCTGTTGAAGCAGACGCTGGGAGGGGGATACCGCCTGATGGTCAACCGGCGGAGAGACGGGCGGGCCGGTGCAGCGGTCAGCTTTTACCTGCCGCTGGAGCGGAACGGATAGCCGGCTCAAGAGTGCTGTAAACGGGAAGGAGCTGCCGCATGAAGCAGATTCTGGTTTTGATTGAAAACGAGTTGGAGCAGAGCATTACAGGGGATATTCTGCGCTCCGGGCTGGGGGCTGAGGCGGAAATCACCCTCACAGCCGGGGCGGAGCAGGCCATCCAGCAGCTTCAGAGCGGAGCGGTGGATCTCTTCATTGCGGATGTTGAACGGTTTGACGTGGCCCACTGCAATATGGTCACCACGGCGCGAAAGACGGCCCCGGACACTCCGATCCTGGTTACATCGGTGGGGACGCAGGAGGAAATCGCAGGGTATGTCTGGCGCCTCGGCGTCCGGGACTATCTGCTCAAGCCGTACCGGCCCACGTGGTTGTTGGCCGCGGTGCGCGCCTTGGTGCGTAAGGAGCGCAGCGGCGGATGCACCGCCGACCAGCAGGAGATTTACCTGAGGCGCCTGACGGAGCACCTGCAGAGATTCCAGTATAAAAAGTGCACCGATGCCGCAAGAGAATACCTTGATTTGCTCTATCAAAGTACTGATAATAAGGGTGTTATCCGCACGAGTGCGGTCCGCTTTGCGGAGGGAGTGGCGAAAGCCGGAATCCCGTTCAGCAGGACCACCCAGTGGAAGCTGTCGGGAAGTCTGGAGCACTTTCGGGTCCGCTTTGACCAGCAGGAGCGGAAATATGCAACCTATGAGTTTATTGTCCGGATGCTGGACACGATCTTTGACGCTATAGAGAAGAGCGGGCTGTACGAGGTAGACAGCGAGCAGAAGATTCTGAATTACATTGACCGGAATATCCGGCGGGGGGTCAGCCTGGATGAGGCGGCGGAGTACGCGAATATGAGCTCGTGCTATTTCAGCAAGCTCTTTAAGCGGATGACCGGGAAAAACTATATTACTTATGTGACGGACAGCCGAATTGAAATGGCGAAGCGCATGCTGGTGGACACGGAAATGCCGGTCATCAATATCGCCTATGAGCTGTCCTATAACGAGACAAATTATTTCAGCAAGGCGTTCAAGAAAAAGGTGGGAGTGACACCCAGCGAATACCGGACAGCCCATTCCGAGCTGTTCAGGGAGCAGGGGGCGGGCTGATACCGGCCGCGCAGACGCCTTGCAGCGCCGGAAAGGGTGGAGAAACATGGAGGAATTCAGCTTCAGCACCAGAATCTTTTTTGGTGAGGGCGCGCTGGAACGCCTGCGCCGGGTGCAGGACAAAAAAGTTATGATTGTGACCGACCGTTTTATGGCGGGTATCGGTGTGCCGGATAAGGTGGCGGGGCACCTGACCCGGTGCCAGGTATCTGTATTTGACGGCGTGGTGCCGGATCCCCCCATCGAGGTGGTGGCGGCCGGCGTCCAGGCCCTTCAGGACTGCGGCGCGGAGGTCATGATCGCCGTGGGAGGCGGCTCCACCATTGACGCGGCCAAGGCCATCCGGGCGGTGGCGAAGGAGACTCTGCACATCGACACAGACCGGTGGGAGTGCTTTGCCGTGCCCACCACCAGCGGCACCGGCTCGGAGGTCACGGACTACGCCGTGATCACCGACCGGGCAAAGGGGATCAAGTATCCGCTGGACAGCCAGGCGTTGCGTCCGCCGGTCGCCATTCTGGACCCGGAGCTTACAGTTTCCGCCCCGGCCTCGGTAACGGCCGACGCAGGTATGGATGTGTTGACCCACGCGCTGGAGGCATACGTCTCCAAGGGAGCCAACGATTTCTCCGACGCGCTGTGTGAGAAAGCGGTTTCTCTGGTGTTTCGCTTCCTGCCGCTGGCCTTTCAGGACGGCACAAACCTGCTGGCCCGGGAAAAGATGCACAACGCCTCCTGTATGGCGGGCCTGGCGTTCAACTCGGCGGGGCTGGGGCTGAACCACGGCATGGCCCACGCCATCGGCGCCAAGCTCCACATCGCCCATGGCCGTATCAATGCCATGCTGCTGCCGCATATCATTACGTTCAACGCCGACTTGGGACGGATTCGGAACGGCGAGTACGCCCTCGCAGCAAAAAAGTATCAGCGCATGGCAAAGGTTTTGGACCTGCCGGCCCCCAGTGTGCGGCTGGGCGTGACCAACCTTCTGCGGGAGGTGGAGCGCCTGAACCGCACCCTGAAGATCCCGGCCTCCCTGAAGGAGTGGGGAGCGGAGCCCTCCAAGGTGAAGGAGCTGCGCGGGGAGATTGTTTCCGCTGCCCTGGCGGATGCCACCACCGCCACCAATCCCAGACCGGCTGCGGCGGAGCATGTGGAGGCTCTTTTGAATAAGGTTATGGGGGGATAATCCCGGAGCGAGAAGCGGCACCACTCTATTTACAAAAAAGCACCCGAAGGGGTGCTTTTTTGCGTTGTTTATAGGAAATGCAAACAAACAGGCTTTGAACAGGTGGAGGACTTCCGACAAAAAAGTATATATGGCAGCCAAGAAAACAGGGGAGGGTTTCCGGTATAATTTCGCCAGAAAGCGTGCGAATGCTGTTTCAGGCGCGCCGCGGACCACAATAAGGAGGTAGTAATATGCAACAGGAAGCCCTCGGAATGGTAGAGACGAAGGGCCTGGTTGGCGCCATTGAGGCCGCCGATGCCATGGTCAAGTCCGCCAATGTCAGTCTGGTTGGCTACGAGAAGATCGGTTCCGGCTTGGTTACCGTGATGGTGCGCGGCGACGTGGGCGCCGTCAAGGCGGCCGTGGACGCCGGGGCCTGCTCCGCCGAGAAGGTGGGCGAGGTCGTGGCCCAGCACGTCATCCCCAGACCCCACACCGACGTTGAGAAGATCCTTCCCCATATGGCGTAACCGACATAACGGAAACTTAAATTAGAGTTCGGAGGGAACATAGATGAAAGACGAACTGATCAGCAAGGTCATGGACGAGGTCATGAAGAAGATGGGCGCGTCCGACGCGACTTCCGCCCCCGCCGCCGCATGCTGCAACAATGGCAGCGCGAACTGCAACCTGACGGAGTTTGTGGGCACCGCCATCGGCCACACCATCGGCCTGGTGATCGCCAACGTGGACCATCAGATCCACGAGAAGATGGACATCGACCCCAAGTACCGCTCCATCGGCATCATCGGTGACCGTACCGGCGCCGGTCCCCAGATTTTTGCCGCTGACGAGGCGGTGAAGGCCACCAACTGCGAGATCGTGAAGATCGAGCTGCCCCGTGATACCGAGGGCGGCGCCGGCCACGGCTCCCTGATCATCTTCGGCGCCGAGGACGTGTCCGATGCCCGCCGCGCCGTTGAGGTCTGCCTGCGGGAGGTGGAGCGCACCATGGGCGACGTATACGGCAGCCCCGCCGGCCACCTGGAGTTCCAGTACACCGCCCGCGCCAGCCACGCCCTGAACAAGGCCTTCGGCGCTCCCATCGGCAAGGCATTCGGCATCACAGTCGGCGCTCCCGCCGCCATCGGCGTGCTGCTGGCCGATACCGCCGTGAAGGCCGCCACCGTGGACGTGGTGGGCTATAGCTCCCCTGCCAACGGCGGCACCAGCTTCTCCAACGAGGTCATCCTGACCTTCACCGGCGACTCCGGCGCCGTCAAGCAGGCCATCATCGCCGCCCGCGATGTGGGCATGCAGGTGCTGAAGACCCTGGAGCCCAGCGTGGAGCTCAAGTCCACCACCACCCCCTATATTCTGTAATTGCCGGGAAGGAGTCAGACAGCTATGAAGTCAAAACGTTTTGAAGTTCTGGCCGCCCGTCCGGTCAATCAGGACGGCTACGTACAGGAGTGGCCTGAGGTGGGCCTGATCGCCATGAACAGCCCCTTCGACCCCAAGCCCAGCATCAAGATTGAGAACGGCGTCATCACCGAGATGGACGGCAAGTGCCGCGCCGATTTCGATATGCTCGATACCTTCATCGCCGACCACGCCATCCGCCTGGGCAACGCGGAGAAGGCCATGGCCATGGATTCCCTGGAGATCGCCCGCAAGATCGTGGACATCAACGTCTCCCGTGAGGAGATCCTGGACATCACCCTGTCCCTGACCCCCGCCAAGCTGACCGAGGTCGTAGGCAAGCTGAACATCGTGGAGATCATGATGGGCATGACCAAGATGCGCGCCCGCATGATGCCCGCCAACCAGTGCCACGTCACCAACGTGCGCGACAACCCGGTTCAGATCGCGGCGGATGCCGCCGAGGCCGGCGTCCGCGGCTTCGCCGAGATGGAGACCACCGTGGCCGTCGCCCGTTACGCCCCCTTCAACGCCATGGCCCTGTTCGTGGGCGCCCAGGTGGGCCGCCCCGGTGTCATGACCCAGTGCGCCCTGGAGGAGGCCACCGAGCTGCAGCTCGGCATGCGCGGCTTCACCACCTACGCGGAGACCATCTCCGTCTACGGCACCGAGCCCGTCTTCATGGACGGCGACGACACCCCCTACTCCAAGGCGTTCCTGGCCAGCTGCTACGCCAGCCGCGGCCTGAAGATGCGCTTTACCTCCGGCACCGGCTCCGAGGTCCAGATGGGCTATGCCGAGGGCAAGAGCATGCTGTACCTGGAGGCCCGCTGCCTGGCTGTCACCAAGGGCGCCGGCGTGCAGGGTACGCAGAACGGCTCCGTGTCCTGCATCGGCGTGCCCGCCGGCGTACCCGGCGGCATCCGCGCCGTGGCCGCTGAGAACCTGATCGCCATGCTGCTGGATCTGGAGTCCACCACCTCCAACGACCAGACCTTTACCCACTCCGACCTGCGCCGCGTGGCCCGTACCGTGCCTCAGCTCTTCTCCGGCACCGACTACATCTGCTCCGGCTACTCCGCCACCCCCAACTACGACAACATGTTCGCCGGTTCCAACTGGGACGCCGAGGACTACGACGACTGGACCATCATCCAGCGCGACATGAAGATCGACGGCGGCCTGCAGCCCGTCCGCGAGGAGGACGTGCTCAAGGCCCGCAACAAGGCCGCCCGCGCCCTGCAGGGCATGTTCCGCGAGCTGGGCCTGCCCGAGATCACCGACGCCGAGGTGGAGGCCGCTACCTATGCCAACGGCTCCAACGACATGCCCGAGCGCAACGTCAACGAGGATCTGAAGGCCATCGAGGACATGATGGCCCGCAAGGTGACCGGCGTTGACTTCGTGAAGGCGCTGGACCGCGCCGGCTTCCCCGATGTGGCTCACAACATCTACAACATGCTTCGCCAGAAGGTGGCCGGCGACTACCTGCACACCGCCTCCATCTTCGACGAGCAGTTCCACGTGCTCTCCGCCGTCAATGTGCCCAACGAGTATCACGGGCCCATGACCGGCTACCAGATCAGCGAGGAGCGCTGGAACCAGCTGAAGAACATTCCCAACGCCATCCGTCCGGAAGATATCTAAGAGGGGTGAAGCAGTCATGACGTTTGATGAAAACACGCTGCGCAGTGTAATTGAAGAGGTCCTGAAGGAGATGGGCGAGGTGAGCGGCACCGCCGCCGCCCCCGCTGCGGCGCCTGTCGCCGCGGCCGCGGGCAAGCTGACCATCACCGAGAATGGCGAGGCCCGGAAGGGCACCGCCGCCGACGAGGTGGTCATCGGCCTGGCGCCCGCCTTCGGCACCAAGCAGGTTAAGACCATTATCGACCTGCCCCATGACAAGGTGCTCCGCGAGATCATCGCCGGCATCGAGGAGGAGGGCCTGAAGTGGCGCATCATCAAGGTGTACCACACCTCCGATGTTTCCTTCATCGCCCATGTGGCCGCCGAGTACTCCGGCTCCGGCATCGGTATCGGCATCCAGTCCAAGGGCACCACAGTTATCCACCAGAAGGACCTGCCCAACCTGTCCAATCTGGAGCTGTTCTCCCAGGCGCCTCTGATCGACCTGGACACCTACCGCAAGATCGGCAAGAACGCCGCCAAGTACGCCAAGGGCGAGTCCCCCACGCCGGTTCCCACCAGGAACGACCAGATGGCCCGCCCCACCTATCAGGCGCTGTCCGCCCTGCTCCACATCAAGGAGACTGAGCTGGTGGACAACAACAAGAAGCCGCAGGCCGTTACGGTCTCGTTCCAGTAAAGGAGGCAGCACGTTTTATGGATCAGGAACTTTTGATGAAGCAGATCGTGGAGCAGGTTATGGCCGCCATGAAGAACGGCACGCCCGCTTCCGCGCCCGCCGCCGCTTCCAGCTGCGGCTCCAAGGTCACCGCGGCCAACTATCCTCTGGCCGAGAGCATGGCCGACCAGATCAAGACCCCCACCGGCAAGGACTTCACCTCTCTGAGCTATGAGAAGGTCATCAACGGCGAGCTCTCCGCCGACGACATGCGCATCGCGCCCGAAACCCTGGAGATGCAGGCCCAGGTGGCCGAGTCCGTCCACCGCGAGGCCTTTGCCGGCAACCTGCGCCGCGCAGCCGAGCTCATCGCCGTGCCCGACGACCGCCTGCTGGAGATCTACAATGCCCTGCGTCCCTACCGCTCCACCAAGCAGGAGCTGCTGGACATCGCCGGCGAGCTGGACGGCAAGTACGGCGCCAAGACCGCCGCTTCCCTGGTGCGGGAGGCTGCCGAGGTTTATGAGAAGCGCGGCCGCCTGAAGAAGTTCTAATCATACTCCAGAGTCAGGAGGCCCCAGAATGAAACTGGTCGCAGGCATTGACATCGGAAACGCGACAACAGAGACAGCATTGGCCCGCATCGAGGACGGTCACGCGGTCTTTCTGGCCAGCGGAACCGTCCCCACCACGGGCATCAAGGGGACCCGCCAGAACATCAACGGCATCTTTCACTCCCTGACCAACGCTTTGGAGAAGGCCGGGCTGGAGCTCAAGGAGCTGTCGGAGGTGCGCCTGAACGAAGCCGCCCCCGTCATCGGCGATGTGGCCATGGAGACCATTACCGAGACCATCATCACCGAGTCCACCATGATCGGCCACAACCCCGCCACACCCGGCGGAATGGGCGTGGGCGTGGGAGAGACGGTTCTCATCACGGAGCTGGAACAGGCTCCGGTCGGGCGGGACTATATTGCAGTGGTGCCCGGGACGGTGGACTTTGAGGTGGCGGCCCGGCTGATCAACCGGGCCACCGCCGGGGACCGCAAGGTCACCGCAGCCATTGTCCAGCGGGATGACGGCGTGCTGATTCACAACCGCCTGACCTGCAAGATCCCGATCGTGGACGAGGTGGCGCTGATTGACAAGGTGCCCATCGGCATGCGCTCCGCCGTGGAGGTGGCCGCCGTGGGCGGCGTGGTGGAGGTGCTCTCCAACCCCTACGGCATCGCCACCCTGTTCGGCCTGTCCTCCGACGAGACCCGGCAGGTGGTGCCCATCGCCCGGGCCCTGATTGGAAACCGCTCGGCGGTGGTGATCAAGACCCCGGCCGGAGACGTGAAGGAGCGAAAAATTCCGGCCGGCACGATTGAGCTGCTGGGGGAAAACCGCAGCGTCAAAGTGGATGTGGACGACGGGGCCGACAAGATCATGAGGGCCGTGGAGTCCATTCCCAGTCTGGAGGATGTGCGGGGAGAGCCGGGAACCAACGCCGGCGGCATGCTGGAGAAGGTGCGCCAGGTCATGGCGAATCTGACCAGCCAGCACCCCAGGGACATCAAGATTCAGGATCTGCTGGCGGTCGACACGTTCACACCCCAGAAGGTTCAGGGCGGCCTGGCCAACGAGTTTTCCCAGGAGAACGCCGTGGGCATCGCCGCCATGGTCAAGGCGGACCGCCTCCAGATGGAGGCCATCGCCCGGGAATTTGCCCAACAGATCGGTGTCCCGGTCGAGGTGGGCGGCGTGGAGGCCGATATGGCCATCCGCGGCGCCCTCACCACCCCGGGCACCAACAAGCCCCTGGCCATCCTGGACATGGGCGCCGGCTCGACAGACGCCTCCATCATCAACGCCGAGGGACAGATCCACTCCATCCACCTGGCCGGAGCGGGCAACATGGTCACGCTCCTGATCCAGTCGGAGATGGGACTGCCCGACTTCGACACGGCGGAGGATGTGAAGAAGTACCCCTTGGCCAAGGTGGAGAGCCTGTTCCACATCCGCCATGAAAACGGCACCGTGGAGTTCTTCCAGCAGCCACTGGATCCCAACCTGTTTGCCAAGGTGGTCATTCTCAAGGAGGGCAAGCTGCTCCCCCTGGAGGGCGACTGGAGCATGGAGAAGATCCGGCTCATCCGGCAGCAGGCCAAGCAGAAGGTGTTCGTCACCAACGCGATCCGGGCCCTGACCCGGGTCAGTCCCACCGGCAATGTCCGGGATATTCAGTTCGTGGTGCTGGTGGGCGGCTCCGCGCTGGACTTCGAGGTTCCGCAGATGGTGACCGACGCACTTTCCCAGTACAAGGTTGTCGCGGGCCGCGGAAATATCCGCGGCACCGAAGGCCCCCGCAACGCGGTGGCCACCGGGCTGGTGCTCTCCCTGACGGAAGGGAGGGGCTGATATGCCCGTAATACAAGAAAGGATCAAGCCCACCGTCCATGTCCGCTGTGCAGAGGACACCCCGCAGGAGGTACTGCGGCAGCTCCAGTACGGCATGGAGGAGGAGGGCATTCCCTGGGAGGCCGCAGCCGGGACGGGCGACGCCCTGTCCCTGGCCTGGGAGGCCGCCCGGAGCTCCCGGCTGGAGGTGGGAATCGGCCTGGACCGACAGGCGCTGGTTCTCCACTACTCCAAGCTGGAGCGTGAGCAGCCCCTGTTCCGTATTCCCGCCAATTCCGGTATGGAGACGGTGCGGGCGCTGGGGGCCAATGCGGCGCGGCTTGTGAAAAAGCTGCCGCTGAAGGCCCTGGACAGGAGGTGAGAGCATGCAGCAAAAAAGCCTGGGACTCATAGAGACCCAAGGCCTGGCGGCCGGCATCGAGGCCGCCGATGCGGCGGTGAAGTCGGCCAATGTGGAGCTGGTGGGCTATGAGCTGACCAAAGGCGGAGGCTGGACCACCATCAAGATCCTGGGCGATGTGGGCGCGGTGAAAGCAGCGGTGGACGCCGCGCGGATTGCCGCCGGAAAGGTGAGCCGGGTGGTAAGCACCCGGGTAATCGCGCGGCCGTCCATGGGGCTGACCGGCCTGATCCACAACACCGATACGGTGGGAGATCAGCCGCCGGAGCCACCTGCGCCGCCCGCTCCAACGGATCCGCCGGAGCCGCCGAAGTCTCCGGCAGACGTGCAGTCCGCAGAGGAGGGGGCTTCGGGGACGACGGAGTCTCTGGAGGAGGCGCAGCCCGCAGAGGAGGGCGCTTCGGAGGCGACGGAGCCTTCGGAGGAGGCGCAGCCCACTGAGGAGGGCGCTTCGGAGGCGATGGAGCCTTCGGAGGAGGCGCAGCCCACTGAGGAGGGCGCTCCGGAGGCGACGGAGCCTTCGGAGGAGGCGCAGCCCGCAGAGGAGGGTGCTCCGGAGGCGACGGAGCCTTCGGAGGAGGCGCAGCCCGCAGAGGAGGGTGCTCCGGAGGCGATGGAGCCTTCGGAGGAGGCGCAGCCCGCAGAGGAGGGTGCTCCGGAGGCGATGGAGCCTCCGAAGGAAGCCTCCTCTGAAAAGGGGAAAGAAACACCCTCCAAACGGCGGGGGAAGAAGTCCGCAAAACGCTGAACCGCGCAGAAAAGCGGGACGGCAGCACTGATTTTTCTGATATTTTCTAGGAGGTTATCACAATGGGTGAAGCTCTGGGTATGATCGAGACAAAAGGTCTGGTCGGCGCGATCGAGGCGGCCGATGCCATGACCAAGTCCGCCAACGTTACGCTGATGGGCTATGAGAAGATCGGCTCCGGCCTGGTCACCGTCATGGTCCGCGGCGACGTGGGCGCGGTCAAGGCCGCGGTGGACGCCGGCGCCTGCGCCGCCGAGAAGGTGGGCGAGATCGTGGCGCAGCACGTCATCCCCCGTCCCCACACCGACGTGGAGAAGATTCTGCCGAAGGGCCTGTAAAAAGAGGCTTGAGGCATGGACAAGAACAACGTGGTTTCAGCAGAGATTGTCCGCCAGATCACCCGCATGGTGGTGGAGGAGCTCCAGAAGCAGCAGCGGCTGGAGCGCTCCACCCCCATTGGGGTCTCCAACCGCCATGTCCATCTGGACCGGGCGGACATGGACGCCCTGTTTGGTCCGGGCAGCGAGCTGACGGTCAAAAAAATGCTCGGCCAGCCGGGGCAGTACGCCTCGGAGGAGACCGTCACCATCCGCGGGCCCAAAGGGGAGCTCAGCCGCGTGCGCGTGCTGGGGCCCCTGCGCGCTCAGACGCAGGTAGAGATCTCCATTGCCGACGGCTTCACGCTGGGGGTCAAGCCCCCCGTGCGCGAGTCCGGTCAGTTGAAGGATACCCCGGGCATTGAAATCATCGGGCCCTGTGGGAGTGTAAAGAAGGACAGCGGCGTGATCGCGGCGCTAAGGCATGTGCACATGACTCCGGAGGACGCGACGCGCTTCGGCGTGGAGGACGGCCAGTATATCCAAACGGAGATCGACGGCCTGCGGGGGGCGATCCTCTGCAATGTGCTGGTGCGCGTCTCCGACAAGTACGCGCTGGAAATGCACATTGATGTGGAAGAGGCCAATGCTCTGGGCGTCAAAAACGGCGACCGGGCCTTTTTCCTTGACGATTGAGCCGGGAAGGAGGCAGGGCAGAGATGGGCCAGGAGCTGACGCAGGCCAACGAAACCCTTCTGGAATTTGAGCGGCTGATTCAAACCGGCGGCTGCAATGCCTGGGAGGGCGCGCTGCGTACCGGGGTGGATCTGGGTACCGCCAACATTGTGCTGGCGGTGGTGGATGAACAGAACCGGCCGGTGGCCGGGGCCTCTTATCCGTCCACAGTGGTGCGGGATGGCATCGTGGTGGACTATATGGGGGCGGTTCGGGCGGTCACACAGCTGAAAGGACAGCTGGAGGAGCGCCTGGGCGTCATGCTGGATGCCGGAGCCTGCGCCATTCCGCCCGGCATCCTTGAGGGCAATGTGAAGGCCATCGGAAACGTCGTGGAGGCGGCGGGCTTCCGCCTGACCAACATCGTGGATGAACCCACGGCGGCCTCCTCCGTGCTGGGTATTTCCGACGGCGCGGTGGTGGACGTGGGCGGCGGCACCACAGGCATCAGCGTCCTGAAGGACGGAAAGGTAATCTTCACGGGCGACGAGCCCACAGGAGGCACCCATATGACGCTGGTGCTGGCCGGCTTCCACGGCTGGAATACCCAGGAGGCCGAATTGGCCAAGCGGGATCCGGCGCAGGAGGCCAATGTGTTTCCTGTGATCAAGCCGGTTGTGGAGAAAATGGCGTCCATTGTCCGGAACTACCTACGGGAGTACCCGGTGGAGGCGGTCTATGTGGTGGGCGGCGCGTGCTGTTTCACCCAATTTGAATCGGTATTTGAGAAATTTTTGGGTGTCCCCGTGGTCAAGCCGGCGGCTCCGCTGCTGGTGACGCCCCTGGGGATTGCCGTAAACTGCAAGCTGTAAAGTAGGTGAGGACCGTTGACGACGGAGCAACTGCGCGGAATGGCGGACGAGGCGTTTGTCGAGATTCTGGCCCAGCGCGTTGTGGAGAAGCTCCTGGCGCGGCAGAAGCAGGCGCTGGTAGTCTACACCGGTTCCAACATTGGTGAGGCCGCCGCGCTGGAGGCCATGGGCCGCCTGCGCGGAGAGGGCTTCACGTTCCGGGTGCTCCTCTCCCGGGGGGCGTCCGGCCTGCTGGACGTGGAACGGCTCCGCTCCGTTCTGGAGCCGGAGAAGCTGTGGGTGGAGACTCCGGAGGAGACTCCGGAGGCGCTGACCGCCCGGTACGACACCATTTTGGTTCCGGCCATGACGGTACATACCGCCGCCCACGTGGCCGCCTGCATGGCGGACACACCGGCGTCCGCCGTTATTCTGGACGGCCTGATGCGGGGAAAGAACGTGGTGGTGAACATCGACGGCTGCTGCCCGGATCACGCCGAGCGCCTGAAGCGCGGCTTCCATATGGCGGAGCCGCTGAAGCAGGCGCTTCGGAACAATCTGGAGACCTTGCGCTCCTTCGGCGCGCGCCTGACCACCTCCGGCGGCCTCTATGACAAGGCGCTGCGGGCGGTTGGCGGGGCACAGGCCCGGACGGCGGCACCGGCTGCGAGGCCGGAGGCCGCGCCCCGGAAGCAGGAGGGGGCTGCCCGCATCCGGCTGGAGGGCCGGGTTTTGAGCGGACGCCACGTCCAGGGCTGCCCGCCTCACAGCACCCTGTGGGTGCCGCGGGAGACCCTGATTACCCAACTGGCCGCCGATGAGGCGCGCCGCCGGGACATCTGCATCCGAAAAGAGACGTAAAGCAGGTGGCAAAATGTATTTGGGAAGAGTGATCGGGACGGTGGTTTCCACCAGCAAGAACGAGCATCTGGTGGGGATGAAGCTCCTGGTTGTGGAAAAGCTGACGGAGCGCCTGGAGCGGGAAGGCACCAGCGAGGTGGCCGTGGACTCCGTGGGAGCGGGCACCGGCGAGATTGTCATTGTCTGCAAGGGCAGCTCCGCGCGCTATGTGTTCGGCAAGGGTGACGCCCCGGTGGATACCTCCATCGTGGGCATTGTGGATACGGTAGAGGTGGGCTGATGGCGAATCTTTACACCAAAACCGGAGACAAGGGCCAGACCAGCCTGGTAGGCGGCTCCCGGGTGAGCAAGTCCAGCCTGCGGGTGGAGTGCTACGGCACCATTGACGAGGCCAACTCCATGCTGGGGCTGGCGTATGCCCAGACCGACCGGGAATATATCCGCACCACGGTCCACCGCATCCAGGGCCGGCTGTTCTCTCTGGGGGCGGAGCTGGCCAGCGACGAGCAGGGTGCGGCCGGGCTGACGGGAAAGATCTCGGAGGAGGACGTGGCCTTTCTGGAGGGCGTGGTGGACAAGTGCACCGAGACCACCGGGAAGCAGACCCACTTCGTCATTCCGGGCGTGGACCCCGCCTCGGCGGCGCTCCATGTGGCCCGTACCATTGTCCGCCGGGCGGAGCGCCATGTGGTGGCCCTGGCGGAGCACGAGCCGGTACGCGAGGTGCTGGCCCGCTACATCAACCGCCTGTCCGACGCGGTATACGCGCTGGCCAGGCTTCAAGAGGATCTGACGCAGGAGGAGCGCCTGAGGGCGCAGGTGACTGCGCTGGTCCGGGAACAGCTGTCCGCCCCGGAGGGCGGCCTGCCCCCTTTTAGCCTGGCATCGCTCCAGAGGATGGCCCAGCGGGCCGTGGAGCGGGCCGGACAGCTCGGGGTTCCGGTGGTGTTCTCCGCGGTGGACAGCGGCGGCAATCTGGTCCTGCTCCAAAGAATGGAGGGCGCGCTGCTGGGCAGCGTGGACGTCTCGGCCGGAAAGGCCTATACCGCCAACGCCTTCCAGATGCCGACCCATGAGCTGGGCCAGGCGGCCCGGCCGGACGGCCCGCTCTACGGCATTGACGCTTCCGCTCCCGGAAAAATCGTGCTGTTCGGCGGCGGCTTCCCCTATGTGGTAAACGGGAAAGTCGTGGGCGGCATCGGCGTATCCGGCGGTACGGTGGAACAGGATATGGACATCGCACGGTACGCGATGTCTCTCTAAGGAGGAACAGCAAATGAACATTGATGAGAATGTGGTCGAATCCATTGTGAAGCGGGTTGTATCCCAACTGAGCACGGAGACCGCTTCCGCCCAGACCTGCCCGTCCGGCGGGGACTGGGGTGTATTTGAGAGCATGAACGACGCGGTGGACGCGGCCGTGGAGGCCCAGCGGGAGTATCTGAACCGCTCCATGCACGACCGGGCCTGCTATGTCCAGGCCATCCGCGACGTGGTGCTGGACCAGGAAAATCTGGAGTATATCTCCCGCCTGGCCGTGGAGGAGACTGGCATGGGCGGCTATGAGTACAAGCTCATCAAGAACCGTCTGGCCGCGGTCAAGACGCCCGGCATCGAGGATCTGACCACCGACGCCATGAGCGGCGACGACGGCCTGACCCTGGTGGAGTACTCGCCCTTCGGCGTGATCGGCTCCATCACCCCCACCACCAACCCCACTGAGACCATCATCTGCAACTCCATCGGCATGCTGGCGGCGGGGAACGCGGTGGTGTTCAGCCCCCATCCCCGGGCCAAGAAGGTGTCCCTGCACCTGATTCAGCTCATCAACAAGGCCCTCTGCAAGGCAGGCGCGCCCGCCAACCTGGTGGTCACCGTGTCCGCCCCCTCGATTGAGAACACCAACGCCATGATGAGCCACCCCAAGATCCGCATGCTGGTGGCTACCGGCGGCCCCGCCATCGTCAAAACGGTGCTCTCCAGCGGCAAGAAGGCCATCGGCGCCGGCGCCGGCAATCCCCCCGTCGTGGTGGACGAGACCGCCGACATCGAGAAGGCCGCCAAGGATATCGTGGACGGCTGCTCCTTTGACAACAACCTGCCCTGCATCGCCGAGAAGGAAGTCATCGCCGTGGACTCCGTGGCCGACTACCTGATCTTCAACATGAAGAAGAACGGTGCTTACGAGGTCAAGGACCCCGCCGTGATCAGCCAGCTGGTGGAGCTGGTGACCAAGGAGGGCAAGAGCCCCAAGACCGAGTTTGTGGGCAAGAGCGCCAAGTACATCCTGGACAAGATCGGCATTACCGTGGGCGATGACGTGAAAGTGATCCTCATGGAGACCAAGGAGGACCACCCCTTCGTGCAGGTGGAGCTCATGATGCCCATCCTGCCTCTGGTGCGGGTTCCCGACGTGGACCAGGCCATTGAGATGGCCGTCCGGGTGGAGCACGGCAACCGCCACACCGCCATGATGCACTCCCGCAACGTGGAGAAGCTGACCAAGATGGCCAAGCTCATCCAGACCACGATTTTTGTGAAAAACGGCCCCTCTTACGCCGGCATCGGCGTAGGCGGCGAGGGCTATACCACGTTTACCATCGCCGGTCCCACCGGAGAGGGCCTGACTTCGGCCAAATCCTTTGCCCGGCGCCGCAGATGCGTGCTCGTCGGAGGGATGGACGTCAGATAAACGGAGGTTTGGGCCATTATGCAAGAGAATCTGCTCGGCCTGGTGGAACAGGCCGGTGTGGTGGGCGCCGGCGGCGCCGGATTTCCCACCCATGTGAAGCTCAAGGCCCAGGCGGACACCGTCATCATCAACGGAGCGGAGTGTGAACCGCTGCTCCGGGTGGATCAGCAGTTGATGGCCCTCCAGGCCGGCGACCTGCTGGACGCCCTCGATCTGCTCGTGGAGCAGGTCGGGGCGTCCCAGGGCGTGGTGGCGCTCAAGGAGCACTACCACGCGGCGGTGGAGGCGCTGGAGCGGGAGCTGTCCAGGCATCCCAAGCTGAGGATTCACCGGATGGGCGCATTTTATCCCGCCGGTGACGAACAGGTGATCGTCTACGAGGTGACCGGACGCGTGGTCCCGGAGGGGGGCATCCCCCTGAATGTGGGCGTGGTGGTCAGCAATGTGGAGACGGCCCTCAATGTGCTGGCGGCCGTCCGCCATCAGGCCCCGGTGATTGAGAAGTATGTCACGCTGACCGGTGCGGTGCGCACCCCCAAGACCATGAAGGTGCCCCTGGGAATCACAGTGGCGGAGGCGCTGGCCCTGGCGGGCGGCCCCACCGTGGAGCACTATGAGGTCATCAACGGCGGGCCCATGATGGGGCGTGTGGTGAGCACCGGAAGCGCTATTACCAAGACCACAAAGGGACTCATCGTGGTCCCGGAGGGCCATTCCCTCCTCCAGAGCCTGAACCGGCCCGTGCCGCGGATGCTCCAGGATGCCCGCGTGGCCTGTATGCAGTGCTCCCTGTGCTCCGAGGTCTGCCCGCGGGGCCTGCTGGGGCACCGCATCCAGCCGCACAAGATGATGCGCCTGGCCGCCTATGGCGCCCTCTGTGACCCGGAGTATACCCCCATGAACGCCTTCCTGTGCTGCGGCTGCCGCCTGTGCGAGTACGCCTGCGTGATGGGGCTTCAGCCCTGGAAACTGAACGGGATGCTCAAGGGCGAGATGGGAAAGAAGGGTGTCCGCAATGCGCTGCACAACCAGCCGGAGGCGGCCGCGCCGTTCCGGCAGTACAAGCGATACCCGGTTCACAAGCTGATTCACCAGTTGGGGCTGGACGGCTATGATGTCCCCGCCCCGATGGAGGACAGCTCCTGCGACTATCAAATGGTGACCCTGCCGCTGAGCCAGGGGGTGGGCGCACCCGCCCAGCCTGTGGTGCGCGCAGGGGACAGAGTGGAGAAGGGAGCCCTGATTGCGGCGGCCCCAGAGGGAAAGCTGGGGGCAAACCTTCACGCGAGCATCGCGGGCACGGTGACCGCGGTGACCGAGAGAGAGATTACCATCCAACAATAAAGATTGGAGAGGAACTGATTTATGGATATCTTGGCTCTGATCGCCGCATTTGGCGGCGGCATTATCGGCGCTTATATGGGCGCCCTTCCCGCCTTTATTATGACCGGTATCTACGCCCTGGTGGGCGGAGTCCTGACGGCTGCCGGCGTGGGCGGCGATGTTGCAGTCAACTACCTCGCCTTTGGTTCCTTTGTCGGCCCCCACATCGCCTTTGCCGGCGGCGTGGCCGCCGCCGGCTACGCGGGCCGCAAGGGCAAGCTGGCCTCCGGCACCGACATCCTGTCCTCCCTCAACGGCCTGGGTGAGCCCGACGTGCTCCTGGTGGGCGGCATCTTCGGGGTGCTGGGCTTCCTGATCCACTACTGCATCGGCCTGCTGCCCGTCATCGGCAGCGCCGGCCCCGCCACCACCGACCTGCCCGGCATCACCGTCTTCATTCTGGCGGTTGTCACCCGTCTGGCCTTCGGCAAGACCGGCCTGACCGGCAAGTACACCGGCTCCGGAAAGCGCGAGTGGTTCGCCACCGGGAAGGGCTTCGTCTATAACGTGGTACTGGGCGGCGGCATCGGCATTGTGGTGAGCTTCATCGCCGCATTCCTGTACGAGAATGAGTTTACCGCCGCGTTCAGCATCTTCCCGATCGTGTGCTTCGGCTTTGCGGCCATCACGCTGATCTTCACCCAGACCGGCTTCGCCACGCCCGCGACTCACCACATTTTCCTGCCCTCCGGGCTGGCTGCCGTGGCCGGCATCACCGCCTGGGGCCCTGCGGGCGCTCTGCTGGGCGTGCTCTTCGGCATCCTGGGCTCCCTGCTGGGCGACCTGGTGGGCAAGAGCTTGAACAGCCACTGCGACACCCACATCGACCCCCCTGCTACCACGATCTTTATCCTGACGATTGTGATCAACGCTGTCAGCAGCGTGATCAATGCCTGAGCCAACAGAGGAATCCATAGGAAAAGAGGCCAGTTATGGGAAAGTCCATCGGATTACTGGAATTGAAAAGCATCCCCGTCGGCATTGAAACCGCCGATGCGGTGCTGAAGGCCGCCAATGTGGAGTTGCTGACCGCGACCCCCACCTGTCCGGGTAAATATGTCATTATCATCTGCGGCGCGGTAGGCGCTGTGAAGAGCGCCATGGAGAGCGGCCGCCAGACAGCGGGCATCTATCTGGTCGGGCACCACACCATCAACAACGTGCACGCTTCCGTCCCGGAGGCGATCGTGGGCACGTCGGAGGTAGGACACATCGCCTCCATCGGCGTGATTGAGACCATGACGGCTTTGACTGCCGTTGAGGCGGGGGACTATGCCGCCAAGGCGGCGAACGTCCGCCTGATGGAGATCCGCATTGCCCGCGGCCTGGGCGGCAAGGGCTTTGTTATTCTCACCGGCGAGGTTTCCGCGGTTCGCTCTGCGGTTAAGGCCGCGATGAATCAACTGGAGGAGACCGGGGATATTACAAGCAGCAGCGTGATCGCATCGCCCCATCCGGGATTGATTGACAAGCTGACGAACTAAGGGAAACAGGAACAGACGCGGAAAGGAGGGCCATCAGTATGGCTTCACAGGATTGTCCCAACTGCCACTATCCAGCACCCAACCGCAAAAAGCCTGGGGAGGGGGAGCGCGTGCCCCGGGGTATGTACCACGCCCCCGACAGGAGCGGTGAGCCGGAAGAGTGCCCCCAGTGCTTTTACCAGCCGGAGGCAGTGGAGGAAAGGCCGGAGGAGGAGTGTCCCCAGTGCTTCTACCAGCCCGAGGACGGGCAGAAGCGGGAGGAGGCCAAGGAGGACGACTGCTCTCAGTGCTTCTATAAGCCGGATAAATAAGAATTGGTAAGAAAGGATTGTGAGCTCTGTGGAACGACTCATTGGAAAGCAGGCGCCCTATTTTTCCATGGAGGCGCTGTCGGCGGACGGAGAACATTTTGTGCGCGTTGCGCTGCCGGACTATGCCGGGAAATGGCTGGTGCTGTTCTTCTACCCCATGGACTTCACCTTTGTCTGTCCCACAGAGCTTACAGCCTTCTCAGAGCACCGGGAGGCCTTCCGTGCGGCCGGAGCGGAGCTGCTCAGCGTGAGCACGGACAGCGTCTACACCCATCAGGCCTGGCAGCGCAACGGCCTGGGCGGGCTGGGTTACCCCATGGCGGCGGATCAAACTCTGCGGGTCTGCGCCGATTACGGGGTGCTGCTGGAGGAGGAGGGGGTGGCTCTGCGTGGGCTGTTCCTGATTGACCCGGAGCAAAAAGTGCGCTACAGCGTAATCCACGACAACAACATCGGCCGCAATCCGGAGGAGGTGCTCCGGGTATTGGCCGCGCTGAAAACCGGCGGCCTGTGCGCAGCTGGCTGGAAGGCCGGGGAGGAAAACCTCCGCCCGGACATATCGGAACGCGAGGCTCCGGTGCTGGCGGGTACGGCACCCGTGCGCATCTATACGATGCCCGGTTGCAGCTACTGCCGCAGCGTAAAGGAGTTTTTGAGACAGGGCGGGATCTCCTATGAGGAGATCAACCTCGCGGAGGATAAGGCCGGGCAGGCCTTTATGGAGAGCCGCGGCTATACGGGCCTGCCGGTCACGGTGATCGGCGCGGAGGAGATTGTAGGCTATAATATGCCCAGAATCAAGGCGGCGCTGGGCCTGAGCGGAGCAAACGAGGTGAAATAGGATGGACTTAATGGACTTTGGAACCGTGCAGGAGGGGAAGATGCGGCTTGTTCAGGAGATGGTGCCCGGCAAGCAGGTCACTCTGGCCCATATTATTGCAAGCCCGGATGAGATTATTTATCAGAAGCTGGGCCTCAATCCCAATGTGGACTACCAGCAGGCCGCCATCGGAATTTTGAGCATGACGCCCTCTGAAATTTCCGTAATCGCGGGCGATATTGCGACCAAGACCTCCAAGGTGGAGATGGGGTTTATTGACCGCTTCAGCGGAACCCTCATTTTTACCGGACGCATTTCAAACGTACAGGCCGCAGTGTCCAGTATCCTGACCTATCTGAAGAATCACCTGGGGTTTACCATCTGTGAAATTACGAGGACATGAAGAAAATTATTTTAATGGGCCGGAGCGAATGCGGAAAAACCACCCTCACGCAGGCGCTGAAGGGCGATGTGATCCACTATCACAAGACACAGTACATAAACCATTATGATGTGGTGATTGACACGCCGGGGGAGTATGCAGAAAACGCCAGCCTGGCGAAGGCGCTGGCGCTCTATACCTATGAGGCCGACGTGGTGGGGCTGCTGCTGAGCTCCACCGAGCCGTACTCGCTCTACCCACCCTGTGTGACGGCCTGCTGCAACCGCCCGGTGATCGGCATTGTGACCCAGATTGACCATCCGGACGGTGATCCGGACCGGGCGCAGGGCTGGCTGGAGCTGGCGGGATGCCATCCGATTTTTCGGGTCAGCTCCTATACCGGGGAGGGGATCTGGCAGATCCTCAACTATCTCCGGGAGCCGGGAGACATCCTGCCCTGGGATTCGGAACAGGCGGCGGAGCGTCCCCGGGTGGTTCTCTCGAACAAATATGGGAGGCTGCCCGAAGAGGGCGGCGGACACCCGCAAACAGTTTAGGAAAAAACAGGAGTGCTCCTGCCGCGGGAGAGACTGCGGTGGGAGCTTTGCTGTTATGATACGTTAGGCGATACAATTTGCAGAAGGAGGGCTGTCCATGGAAGCGTTGACCTTTTTTTCAGCGATGAACCGGGGACAGTTCCGGGAGGAACAGGGGATTGGGGGCAGCTCTTACTGTATCTTTTTTGCCCCGATGGAGGAGCTGGTCACCCAGGACCGTATGACCGGAAGAGAGGACCAGGTCGTGCTGGAGCTGCTCTACGGCGATGAAATGCTGCCCGGCGCCCTGCGGGTGAGGCAGGTGGGGAGCAACGCAGTTGTCGAGGAGTCCACACAGGGGGCGTTTCGCGCCTTCCTGGAGGAGAAGCCGGTCAAGTACATCGGACAACTGCTGATGTACGCGCTTCAGTTCAAAATACAGGATCTCTCTCTGCGCATTGAGGGCTGCACAGGCGAGATGAAGCAGTTGGAGGACGCCCTGGATAACTGCATCGACAACAGCGGCACCTATCGTCTGCTGGATTTCCGCAGGCGCTACACCGAGTGCGGGAATATGGTGCTGGCGGTAAAGGAGATCCTGTCGCGGATCGACAAGGGCTACTATCCGATGCAGATGCAGAACAGCTATGTGCTTCAGGGCGAGGTGCTGCTGGAGTTCCGCTTCCTGGAGGAGCGGTATGAGCTCATCAAGAGCACGGTTCTCAAGGACTTTGATACCTATACCTCCATCATCAATAACAATATCAACCGGAATGCCCGGCTGCTGAGCATCATCTCGCTGGTGGGGGTGGTTCTCAACTTCATGTTCGGAAGTCTGCTGGCCGCCAATCCACTTCTGGGAATCATCGGCGGCCTGTCGGTTGCGGGCCTGTCTGTGGGGGCCACGGCGGTCTACCATGTCAGCCGCCGCGGCAATGCGCCGCTTCCCTCCGGGCGAGGTCCGATTCAGGCGTTTCCCTCCCTGCCGAAATTCCACAGGAAAGAGAAGCGGGAGCGGGATCAGTGGGAAAAATGAATATGGGGCGGTGACAGAGGGGGTGTGCCGAACCCGTGCCGCCAAAGACTGGAATGGGCCGGAGAGGACGAATGTCCTCTCCGGCCCATTTTGGTTTCACTAGGAAGCAGATGTTCCGGATTGCCGCCGTTTTTCCGGCGGCCTCAGTCCATCACCTCGCCGCCGGGCGCATCATGGGCGTCGGACCAGACTCGCTCAAGAGCGGCCCAATCGCGCTCCGTCAGCCTGCCGGTCCACTCCTCCGTGTCTTCCCCTTCTGTCCAGATATAGTCATGGGAGTTGGTGGCTTCCTGCATGGCTGCGTAGTACCAGGCGGAGGTATTGTTGTCCGGCCAGGTGAGCATCTCTCCGCGGGGCAGCAGGTGTGCTTCATGAGGGGCCCGGCCCAGGGTGCGGTTGACGATGGTGCACGCCTCGGCCCGGGTGATGTTGTCCAGCGGGTGGAAGGTGCCGTCAGGCATGCCCTCAATTAGTCCGTACTCCACCGCTGCGGCCAGGAAGGTCACATACCACTCGGTTCCCTCCACATCGGAGAATCGGCCGTCGTATGTGAAGTCCCCTTCGGTAAACTCGAAAAAGCTCACTGCAATTTTGGTAAACTCAGACCGTGTGATGGGTTCGGTAGGGCGGAAGGTGCCGTCCGGATAGCCGTCCAGAATACCCATGCTGGTCAAGGTGGATATGGCGTTGTTGTACCAGTCGCCGGAAGCCACGTCGGAGTATGGATTGGTCTGACTCCAATAGGCCTCCCTGGCCTCGTCGGTGAGCAGACGGAAAAAGATAGTGGCCACCTCGCTGCGGGCGATATCGCCCTCCGGCCGCACAGTGCCGTCCGTATAGCCGATGATGTAGGCCACGTGGTCCTCGGTATTCAGAGACTCAGGCTCGTCGTCGCGGTCCGGGCGGTGGGAGGGGCGGCCGGGGTCGGGGCGGCTGGTCTGAATGGTGTAGGACACGGTTGGCCTGCGGAAGTTCTCCGGCTGGCCGGGCCGGCTGTTGCTGTCCACCGGGTACAGGGTCGCGCTGTTGTTGGTGTAAAGGCCGCTGTAGTTCTCGCTGCCGTCCGCATCGTACTGGCCGTAAGTCCCCTCGGCGGTCTGGGGATTCGTCAGCTTCACGGTGTAGGTCAACTGAACAGGGGCAAAGTTGGAGACCGGGACGTTGATCTCCCACACAAAGCACTCGTCGGACGCACCGTCCTGGCCTTTGGCGTAGTATTTGAGCACAAAGTCATAGGCTGATTCGTCCGCGTTTGCCGCGTCGTTGAAGCCGAAGCCATAGGCGCTGGTGATATAGGGATCATTGAACGAAGGGTCAATCAATTCGGTCTTGTCGAGAACCTCTCCGTCCACGGTCAGGGCCAGCCGGTCTATGTCGTTGACAAAATCAAAGTCGTACCCGTTGCTTTTGTTGTCGGTGCCGGAGCCAATTTCATCCACCACATAGCTGCCTTTATCAAGTAGGTAGTAGATGTCGTTCTGGATGTCGGCAAAATCAACGGTTTCGCCGCCGGCCAGGTAGTCCATGAAACTGATGCCAAAGCCATAACTGTCGACACCGCTCTCAGCTTTCAGCGCATAACAATGGTACTCTTTGCTCATTTCCTGATAGAGCGCATTACTATTGTAGAGAGACAGATCAACGTTGATTGGATAGCCGTTCCTATTTACATAAGGGATGGAGCCTTCAGAATCCAAATCACTTGTTTTTGGACGATTCGGATCGTTCAAAGAATATTCGTATTTGGTGTATTCACTATCCAATACGCCTTTTACTGCATCAAAGTAGCTGGCCCAATTTTCCGGGACATAATCAGAGGAATACTTACATTCCCACGCGGACAATCCATCATTTGGCTGCTCGTTCCTTCCGCCCGTTCCGGTATCACCACCGTTTCTGGAAGAAATTGTGTATGCCTGATCGTAGTTTCCGCCTTTGCAATAATAATACGTTAAACCATCACTGACAAGGATTAAATATTTCCGAGAGCTATCAACACTTGTATCTGCATCCAGCATTGCCTTGCCAGCCAGCAGTCCGGCGTGCATATTGGTTCCACTCTTTAGTGTCTGCTGGATCGCGGCTTCAATGTCCGCATATTCGGTAGCCAGATCAAAGAATTCACCATTATTGGCGACATTGGCAACCGCATTAAAAATAACTACACCGACATTGATCTTCGCGCCAGTGTTCTCAAGCTGATCCTTTAGGGAACGAAGCATCTCCAGAGACTTGGCCTCAACCGTTGCACTCGTAGATTTGTCCAATACAAAGACCACATCTGTAACGAGCTGTTCCTCTGCCGCGGGCAGGGACAGGGTCACGTCGGACTCAAAATTGCTGTCCAGATTGGTTGCGGTCTTGGATTTGGAGGTGTCCCATCCGGTTTCTTCGCCGGGCTCCAGAGGGCTCAGGCCATGGGCTGCTTTCAGCGCCGTAAGTCCGGTTGCAGAGGCAAACCCGGTCAGCGGCTCAAAATCCGTGAACTCCACCGCGTGATAGGGCTCCTCATGCGCCTCCCAGCGGGCGCCCTCGCTGTCGTCGTACCAGCCGTCTATGGCGTCGATGCAGTCTCCCTCCCCTCCGTCAAGGGTCCAGCCGGAGCCCACTTTTCCGAAGGTGAGAGAGGGCCCGCTGACACCTTCGGAAACATAGATATCATCGCCTGCAACAAGTGCATGATTGTTGCAGATTATGGCATCGGCGGGCAGAATTACAGCCGGGTCATAGTTATCGCCATAGCCGACATAAATTCCGCCGCCGTAGCCATCCAGCAGGCTGTGCGAAACCTTGTTGCCGGTGATCTTGAGGACAGCCCCGTCCTCTACCGTCAGATTGCCTTGCCGCACATACAGTCCGGTGTTGTTGTTATCCTCAATATAAAGCTCGCTGGTACTGTCCACTGTGAATGGATAGTTGTTGTAGAGCCGTACAGCGGCATAACCATAGCTGGAATTCCCGGCGTTTCCGGTCACAGTAACAATGGAACCGTTCTCGACGGTAAAGGCGTTGTTTACGGTAATCCCCATACCGTTGTTATTTTTTGTGTTAACGGTGGAGTTATCGATACTCAGTTCACCGGCAGAAAGGCCATGGGAACCGTTGTTGTTGAAATCAACGTCAGAATTTTTAATTATAAAATGAGATCCGTTAGAGCCGTTTCCACGGCTGTTGATAACTTTGACCTTGGAATTTGTTATGTTGACATCAAAGGTACCAGTAAACCCGGAACGGTTTCCGTCGGAAACAAAGGTAGAGTCAACTATATTGGTAATATATTCATTTCCTTCGTTCCAAGACAAAGCGTTATGGGGATAATTTTGAATGGTTAGGTTAGAACCATTCAAAATATTTAACTCATTGCCGCCGCAAAAGTAAATAGCTTGGGTATTGTCTTTGGACACCCCGGTACCGTCCATGGTCATCTTGACATTATCCAGAGTAATTTTTGCGCCGTTACCAGCACAGATGGTCATCCAGTTCCACTCGCCAGTAGCCGGGGTAGAACCGATACCAGTCATCACAATATTGACATCTTTAAAGGTCAAGGGAGCACCTGCGGCACCATACCCCATCGCAATACCGTTCTTTATAAATGTAATAGTAGGCTTTTTATTGAGCCCATTTGCGGCCTGGATTACTAATTTCTTGCTCAAGAACATACCCTCACTGGTGGCATCGGCCAGAAGTTCGATGGTTGCACCGTCCTCCGCTGCGTTCACCGCCTCGTCCAGTGTGGCATAGGACGTAGCCCCGATCTGTGCCACAGTACCCTCGGCGGAGGTGGAGACCTCCTCCTCCGGTTCCGGCGTGTCCGCGTCCTCCGGGGGCTGGGTGGTGGTCTCCGTTTCCTCCGCCGTCTGGTCCACGGGTAGCTCTGTCGCCAGCGCGGAAACCGGCAGCAGGGACAGGCACAGGGCCAGCACACAGAACAAACCCGTGAATCGCTTCAAAATTCTTCGCATACTTATCCTCCTTTTTTCAAATATGCTGGGACTCTATTGTTCAAAAAGACCTGCTGCAATCACCTCGCTTTGTATGGCAAAATAAATCTTTTGTCCTAGGTTCACCTGTGTGTTCCGGCAGGATGCGGCATAAAGGGCGATAAAAAAAGCCCCGTGCCGAGGCACGGGGCTAAAAATGGGCGCAGAAGATGGGCCGGTGAAGCATAATTGCTTGCCCCGGTCTGCTTTTCCATGTCCAAAACAGGCTGCACTTCTTGAAAGAGAGCAAAAGATGTGGTAAAATGAATACCGTTCTATGTACTGAACATTTGCTTTTCAAGCCGTATATAGGACAAAAGATTTATTTTGCCGCTATGATATCAGCCCCAGACGGGCAAGCTGGCGGGCGTGCTCCGCGCCGGTGGAGAGCAGGTAGATCCGGGTGGTCTCGATGGAGGAGTGGCCCAGTACATCGGCCAGCTTGACCACATCCCGGCTGGCCTGGTAGAAGGCTCTGGCAAACAGGTGGCGCAGGTTATGGGGAAACACCTTGCTGTCTGCCACTCCGGCCTTCCGGCACACCGCTTTCATCTCCGCCCACACCTGCTTTCTGGATATGCCTCTGCCGCTTCTAGTGAGAAAGATCTCGCCGGAGGCGATTTTTTGTGCCCGCCCGTATTGCAGCAGCTTGCGGCACAGCTTACCGGGGATCAGGATTGTGCGGATTTTCCCCTTCAGCGACACCTCCGCCCGGCCGCGGCGGGCGGCCTCCATGGTCAGGTATTTCACCTCACTCACCCGGATTCCGGTGGCGCAGATGGCCTCCATGAGCAGGCCCAGACGCTCACGGCCCAGTCCCCGGGCGGCGGAGAGCAGGCGGCCGTACTCGGCCCGGCTCAGTTCCCGGTCGGGGGAGCGGAAAAGCCGCCGCTGGAGCCGCAGTGGTTTGACCGTGCAGTCCATCCAGCCCAGGAAACGAAAAAAACGGTTCAGCCCGGCCAGCTTGCTGTTAACTGTGGCAGGGGAGAGGCCCCGGCGCAGCAGCTCGGCCTTCCAGCCGCCCGCCGAACCGGCGGCCACGGTCTCCAGTGCCAGCCAGGCGGCAAACTGACGCACCGACCGCGTGTACTGTTTGATGGTCTCTGTGCAGCGCTCCTCTGCCCGGAGCGCCTGGGCGAATGCAGCCAGCGTTTCCACGGTAATGCTTCGCAGTTCCATATGGTTCTGCCCCCCATTGAATCAAATATTTTTTATTTTACCCAACTACGCGGGATGATATGAAGCGGCGGAGGCGGGTTCGGGAGAAGGGGGGGCCGCTGCCGCGGGAATTGTGTGCCGGAACATTTTATGGTATAGTTGTAAAATAGAAAAAACAGGTGTGCCGGCGGAGCGCTCCCGAGGAGAGCAGGCTGGCGCGTGATTTCCGGCGAGGTGATGCCTGTGATAGGGAAATGGCTCAACTACATGTCCAGACTGCACGATGGTGTGGATGCGATTCTGATCGCAGACCGGCATGGGACCATCGAATACTCCGCCATGTTCTCCGAGCAGGAAAACGGGCTGGCCGACGAGGGCTTTATCGGGAAGAATATCCTCGAAGCCTATCCGCAACTGACCGAGGAGACCTCCAGCCACTTCCGGGTCATGCGGACGGGGGCGCCGGTGCTCAATGAAAAGCAGGAATTGACGGACTTTTATGGCCGGCGGACCATCTTGGTCAGCTCCACCTTTCCGCTGGAGTACAGCGGCGAGCTGATTGGGACGATGGAGACCTCGGTTTTCTACCACAAGGACGCTCAGTTGGATGGGAAAAACCACTGGCTGGCCAATCCGCACAAGGGGCTGTTCCGGCTGGACGACATCATTACCCAAAACCCGGAGATGCTGACGCTCAAGGATACCGTTCAGCGGGTGGCGGCCAACACCTCTCCCGTGCTCATTTGGGGAGAGACCGGCACGGGGAAGGAACTCTTTGCCCAGTCACTCCATAGCCACAGCTCCAGGGCCAGGGGGGCGTTTGTGGCGCAAAACTGCGCGGCCATCCCAACCACCTTGCTGGAGAGCACCCTGTTCGGCACTACGCGTGGGAGCTATACCGGGGCGGAAAACCAGAAGGGACTGCTGAAACAGGCTGATGGAGGCACTCTGTTCTTGGACGAAGTGAACTCCATGGATCTGTCCCTCCAGGCCAAGATTCTCAAGGCGATTGAGGAGAAGCGGTTCCGCCCTGTGGGCGGGGAACAGGATGTGCACAGCGATGTGCGTATTGTCTCCGCCATGAATGTGGATCCTATCACCGCAGTACGGGAGGGGCTGCTGCGGCGTGACCTGTTCTACCGGCTGGGTGTGGTGCAGTTGGCGCTGCCACCCCTGCGGAAGCGGCCGGAGGACATTCCGCTGCTCACCGATTTCTATGTGGAGCAGTACAACCGGAACATGGGGCGGGCGATCTCCGGCGTGAGCGAGCTGGTGCGCAATGCCCTGCTGGCCTATGACTGGCCGGGCAATGTACGGGAGCTGCGCAATGCGGTGGAGTCGGCGTTCAACCTCTGTACCGGGGCCACGGTACAGCTCAATGATATTCCCCGCTATATCTTTTACCACGAGGAGGAGGCGGGGGAGAGGCAGGAGCCGTGGCCTATGCCGGAACATATGGGGCTTCAGGAGGCGGTCCGCCGCTACGAGAAGGGGTTGATTGTCCGTGCGCTGGAGCAGAGCCGGACGGTTACGGAGGCCGCGGAGAAGCTGAGGCTGACCCGGCAGGCACTTCAATACAAGATGATGAAGTACCATCTCAACGGATAGGACTGTAGAAAGCAAGAATTTTTGCATTTTGCGCAAAAATTCTTGCTTTCTTTTTGCCGGGCCTGTCCCGCGAGGCGGCCGCGTTCCGCGCAACCCCTGGCAGTGCAGGCAGTTCTAACTATGTTTGCCTCTCTTGACAAGCTGGCATCCGGCTTGCTTATTCTAGGGGCAGTGGTTATGCGTGGACCACATATCTGAAGTTAGGAGAGGGTTAAAGATGACACCAAAGAAAAAAGGTATCCGTATCCCCCACATGTTCACGCTGCTCCTGCTCATCATCGCGGTATGTACCATTCTGACCTATGTGATTCCCGCGGGCCAGTACGAAACCTACGTGGATGAGAACGGCGTGGAGATGCTGGTGGACGGCAGCTACCACCGCATCGAGCAGACCCCGGTGACCCCGATGAAGGCTTTGATGGCCGTACAGGAGGGCCTGATCGAAACCGCTTATATTTCCGCCTTTATCTTCATCATTGGCGGCGCCTTCGGAGTTGTGGCGGAGACCAAGGCCATTGAGGCGGGCATCGGACGCATCATCAAGAAAACCTCCAAACGGCAGGAGCTGCTGATCCCCATCATGATCTTTGTGGTGGGCTTCGGCGCCGGCTCCTTTGGCATGTTTGAGGAGTGCCTGGTCTTCATCCCCTTCCTGGTACCCATCTGCATCGCTATGGGCTACGACTCCATCACCGGCCTGGCGGTGGCCATCGTGGGCAGCTCCAGCGGCTACGCAGGCTCCTTTGTCCAGGCCGCCAACGTGGGGGTTTCCCAGAGCATCGCGGGTCTGCCCATGTACTCGGCCATGTGGTACCGCCTCATCATCCTGGTGGTCATGCTGACCATCGCGGCGGTGTATATCTATTTGTATGCCCAGCGCATCAAGCGGGACCCGACCCGCAGCCTGATGTACGAGTTCGACCGCCAGCGGGAGGAGAAGGTGGATCTGAACGATCTTCCGGAGCTGACGGGCACCCGGAAGCTGGTCCTGCTGGTCATGGGCGCCACCTTCGCCCTGCTGATCGTGGGCGTGCTCAAGTGGGGCTGGTATATCAACGAGCTTTCTGCCCTGTTCCTGGGCATGGGCATCGTCGTGGGCTTTGTGGCCCGGGTGGGCTTCGACGGCTTTGGCCGCCTGTTCAGCCGCGGCGTGGCCGACTTCGCGGCCGGCGCGCTGGCGGTGGGCTTTGCCCGCGGCATCCTCATCGTGCTGGAGGGCGGCAACATTCTCCACACCATCCTGTACGGCGCCTCCGGCCTGCTGACCTCGCTGCCCTCCTCTCTGACAGTGCTGGGTATGTACGTATTCCAAAACTTCCTTAACCTCCTGATTCCCTCGGCCAGCGGGCAGGCGGCCACCTCTCTGCCCATCCTGCTCCCCATGGGCGACATGGCCGACATTACCCGACAGACCACCTGCATCATCTTCCAGATCGGCAATGGCCTGTCCAACATCCTGGTGCCCACCTCGGGCACCTTCATGGTGGCCCTGACCATGGCAAAGGTTCCCTACGGCAAGTGGGCCAAGTGGTTTATTCCCCTGCTGGGCCTCCAGTTCGCGGCGGGCGCGGTGTTGGTGCTGATCGCCAACGCCATCCGCCTCGGGCCAATGTGAGCAGAAAGAAGGTATTTCGATGAAAGAGACAATACAAACAGCGGCGGAGAGCTTCCTCCCCGCGCTCTGGGCCATGTCCCGTGCGATGTACGACCACCCTGAGCTGGGGCTGGAGGAGGTCAACTCCTCCCGCATGCTGCGGGAGTGGCTGGCGGAGCAGGGCTTCAAGGTGGAGGAGAACTTCCACGGCCTGCCCACCGCCTTCCGGGCAGTCTACGGCTCCGGCAGGCCGGTGCTGGGCTTCCTGTGCGAGTACGATGCGCTGCCCGAGGTGGGCCACGGCTGCGGCCACGACCTCATTGGCGTCGTCTCGGCGGGAGCTGCGGCTGTCCTGCGGCAGACGGTGGACGCCGTCGGCGGCACCCTGATTGTCTACGGTACGCCCGACGAGGAGGTCACCTGTACCAAAGTACAGCTCACCGACGAAGGGGCCTTTGACGAGCTGGATGTGGCCCTCATGCTACACCCCTATCAAAAGACCTGCGGCCGGATGGGGAGCATCGGCATCTATCCGGTGCAGTACGAGTTTTTCGGAAAGAAGTGCCATGCCAACGAGGCCGGGCCGGGCAGCGACTGCATCAACGCCCTGGACGCCGCCGTTGCCGCCTACCTCAGCGTCAACCAGGTCAAGCAGTATCTGGACGCCAACATCTACGGTATCCTCAACAGCGGCGGCACCCTGCCCAACATCATCCCCGACTATGCCAGCCTGCGCTACTACATCCGCTGTGACCAGGAGTGGAAGACCCGTCGGGCGGTGGAGCGCATCAACCGCTGTGTCCAGGGGGCGGCGGACAGCATGGGGGCGGAGCTGAAGATCACCCAGTACCTGTGTCCCACCCAGCCGCTGCTGCTCAACGAGCCGCTGCTGGATGCCTATGAAACGAACATGGCCGCGCTGGGTGAGCCGGTCGTGGTGGAGGAGGCCAACCGCCTATCTACCGACGCGGGCAACGTGAGCTTCCGGATACCCACCCTCCACGGGATGCTCGGCATTCACGGATGTGGGGGTGTCGATCTGCATACGGAGGAGTTCGCCGCCCGAACCGTGACCGAGGAGGGCCGGGAGGCCACCCGGCTGGGGGTCTGTGCCCTGGCGGGCGTGGGATACGACCTGCTCACCCGGCCTGAGCTGCTGGAGGCTGTCCGGGCCGACTTCCAGCGGGGCATCCGGGAACAGGACGAGAAAGGAGTTTCATCATCATGCTATTGAAAAATTCTATCACGGAGGACAAGACTATCTGGGCTGGCCTGAACCACCCGGAGCTCCCCCTGGAGGAGGCCGACATAGCTGTGTTCGGTATCCCCTACGACGGCGGGGTCAGCTTCCGCTCCGGCACTTGTGAGGCGCCCCAGGAGCTGCGGAAAATCACCCACACCATCTCGCCCACCACCGAGGATTTCCGGGATATCTCCCCTGTGAAGGTCAAGGATCTGGGTGACTGCGTGGGGAAGGACCGGGACGAGATGTTCGCCGAGGCGGAGGAGCTGGCCTATCAGGCCGTGAAGGCGGGAAAGTTCTTTACCATGATCGGCGGCGACCACTCGGTGACGATCCCCGTCCACCGGGGCGTCAACCGGGCGGTGGAGGAGGACTTCGGTATCATCCACATCGACGCCCACTTCGATCTCTGCCACGAGATGCACGGGGACATTCTGTCCCACGGCTCCACCGAGCGGCGGGCCACCGAGCTGTCCCACGTGGGGGACAGTGACCACCTCTACTTCCTCGGCATCCGCTCCATCGAGTCCGACGAGCTGGAGTTCTACCAGAACAACAAGATCAACGTCCTCTCCGCCGCTGATGTGGACCACCTGGGGGTGCCGGCGGCACTGGAGCGGATGGTGTCCCACATGAAGCGGTTCTCCAAAGTCTATATCACTCTGGATATTGACTGCCTGGACCCCGCCTATGCCGCCGGTACCGGCACGCCCCAATTCGGCGGCCTCACCGCCCGGCAGCTCCTGGACCTGCTGAAGGGCCTTTTTGACGGCCTCAACATCATCGGCATGGACGTGGTGGAGGTGGCCCCCAGACTGGACCCCTCTCTGGCGGCGCTGTTCGCGGCCCGGAAAATTATTACCGAGTGCTGGGCCCACCACTACTTCAAAAACCTCGCCCGTGCGTAAGCAGAGAGAAGAAGACCAAGCGCATAAAACACGGCCTCCGGTTCAGGCGGAGGCCGTGTTTTATGCGCTCAGAAAAACTTTTCAGACCGTTCATCCGTCCAATGTTTAACAGCCACTGCGGCGGTATACGTTTGGATGAGGTGAGCTTAATGAAGCGGATAGGTGCGCTGCTGCTCTGCGGTATTCTGCTGCTCCCGGCCGCCGGAGCTTCCGGCACCCCTTGGCCGGCCTGGGCAGCCGAGGCGCTGGCCTGGGGACGGGAAAAGTCGGTCAGCCGGGCATTTCTGGCCTCGCCGGGACAGCGTTTGACCCGCGGAGCGGTGGCCCGGCTGCTCTATGAGTCGGCAGGGCAGCCCGCTGCGCATGAGGAGTGCCCTTTCTCTGATGTGTCTGAAAAGGATGCCGTAGCCGTGGGCTGGGCAGCAGGGCAGGGCTATCTCACTGGCGTGGGAGATGGAACCTATGAGCCAGGCCGCCCTGTCACCCGGCAGGAATTTGCCGCTATCCTCTGGAGACAGGCGGGAACACCCGAGGTACCGGTCCAAGGACTCGAGCGTTTTGGGGATGCCGGCACTGTGTCGGAATGGGCGAGGGATGCTGTGCTCTGGTGCCAGCAGGCCGGGGTAATGGCAGGCCGGAGCGGGGATAAACTGGCCCCAGAGGATACCATCACCACAGCGGAGGCGCTGGTCATGCTGGAGCGGGCCGCCGGGCTGCCCGATGTCGGGCAGCTCCGGGACGATCTGGAGATCCTTGCCGCACACCACCGGCCGGTGGGCTCCCAGGGGGAGGCCGATGCAGTCCGGTATCTGAGGGACCGCTTTGAGGAAATGGGGTACAGCGTCACTCTCCAGCCCTATACCGACGGCCAGGGCCGCACCGGGCACAATGTCGCCGCGGTAAAGGCGGCCTCTGTTCCCGATGCGGATATCTTGGTGCTGTCCGCCCATCACGACAGTGTGCCCACTGCCTATGGGGCAAATGATAATGCCTCGGGTGTGGCTGCCCTGCTCTATACGGCGGAGGCGCTGAGGAATGTACCGACTGATACGGAGGTGCGCTTCCTCAGCTTCACCGATGAAGAGAACGGTAAGAATGGATCCCGGACCTACACCGCCTCTCTGACAGAGGAGGAGCGGACTCGGATAGTCGGTGCGATCCAGTTCGATATGCTGGGCGGACTCGGTTCCACAGGGACTTTGGTGTGTACTGTAGACGGGGAGGCGAACTGGGTCAGCGACCTGCTTCAGAAAAAGAATCCGGGGTTGGAGAGCGGAGTGGAGACCGCCAGCGACCATACCTCGTTTCAGCTCTCCGGAATACCTGCTGTCCTGCTGATGCAGAGGGGGCGGGGCTACCTGTACCACTCGGCGGCGGATACGGCGGAACAGTTGGATCTGTATGCCATTGCGGCTGCCGCTGACAGCGCAGCAGCCGCGGCGGAGGAGATCTGCTCGGCCGATACCCCCTCCTACCGGGCTCTGGCCCGGGAGCAGGGAGAGAGAGGCGCCTACCGCCAGACCAGACAGAATATGATCTATTTCGGCAGTTCCAGAGCGGATACTGAGGCGTACATCGGAGCGGCGGGAGAGCCCGTAGGCGCCAGTGAGATATCCGGGGAGGGGTGGACTGACACCTATGAGACCTACCACTACTCCATGCGCTGGTTTGACAGCAAAGTTCCTATGAGTACCTATTACCAGTACCGCAACGGTTTTCTAGAGCGCATTGAGCTGCGGCCGGAGGAAACCGGCTATACAGGGGAACAGGTACGGGAACTCATTGAGGCGATGTATGGCTCCCCCGTATCAGAGGAGGGGGGACAGACCGGCTGGTCCGACCCCATTTACAGCAAATATATCACGCTGTCCCGTGACCAGGAGGGGTGTCTCGTCACGGTGGGAAATTACTCCGTGGGCATCACCAATGTGCTGGCCTCCTATCCGGTGAGCGGCGGTCAAGCCGTCATCAGCGATCCGGAGGATGCGGCGGTATGGAACTATCTGTGTTCGATCCTCCCGCTGGAGGCCAGACAGAAGCTGGCCGAGTTCAACCTGTTTACGGATGGTACCAGTAATGTCCTGGCCTATACCTCTCCCATTCGGGAGGAGGGCGTTACGGACAACACCCGCTTTTCCATCAGCATTGACTACTTCGATGTGTATGATGAAAACGGGGAGAAGCGGGACTGGAGCAAACTGACCTACACGATTTTACACGAGTATGGCCACGTCCTGCTGGAGGACGAGACACAGATAGACCTGACCGTGGGCAGGGACACTCATGACCCGGCGGGATTTGTGGAGGGGGCCTTCCGCAGAGCGTTTTACGATGCGTTTTGGAGGGAGCTTGGAGTCAGCGGCGCAGGTGATTACGACAGATCGCCTACTCACTATGTGAGCCGTTACGGGGCCAACTACTTCCATGAGGATATCGCCGACACCTTTGCCGTCTTTGTGTTGGGTGGGGAGCCTGGAAAAAACACTGTGGCAGAGGAGAAGCTGCGCTTTTTCTGGAGGGACCCAGATATGACGGCGCTGCGGTCCGCTGTCCGGGAAAACCTGGGGTTGGAGTGGCCGGAGCGAGCTGACACCAGCAGTTCCAGCCCCACGCCGCCGGTGGCCGCTGCTCTGGAGGAATTGGAACAGAAGCTGATGGAAGCGATTGTAGCGGTGGAGCAGCCGCCCGCCTTAGCATGTGCGGCACCGGTCGGTTCGGCGGAGCTGCCCATGGCTGTTAAAAACCTGTACTACAGCATCTTATCCGACCATCCGGAGTACAAGTATGCCTATGATCTCACTTCAGAGGTAGGGGAGGACGGACTGCTCCGCTGTAAAGTGTCCTATATGCCCTACCGTACCGGCGCGTATCCCGCCGGATTTCAGGGAATAGAGGTGGATGGCCTGGATCGTCTGGTGGAGGTGGCGCGGGGTGGACTGTCACAGGAGAGTATTCCCATCCGGATTACCGAGCCCACTCTGACAGTGGATGCCATGAACCGGGCGCTTCAGCAGGTGGGCGGAGGTTGGCTGTTGTGCCAGCTCAGCCGTGACGGCACCGCTATCACGGTCACGCCCCAGGGCGGCCTGAGCCGAGAGGAGGCCCTGAACCGGCTGGCTCAGTCAGAGTGCCTGGCAAGGCAGGTTTATGAGGAAATCGTCACGGCGGAGATGGGGAAGGCTGCACAGGCTGAGGCGCTGTATGCTTACTTGACGGAACAGGTACGTTACGACTTCCGATACTACAGCCAGCCCGGTGAGATGCCCTACAGCGCTACCACCGCATACGGGGCGCTCCATGACCATCTAGCCATCTGCGGCGGCTATGCCCAGGCGTTCCAGATGCTTTTACAACAGGCGGAGATTCCCTGTATTACCGTCAGTGGGAAGATGGGTGGAGAGAACCACATGTGGGTTCTGGCCCAGGTGGACGGCCAGTGGCTCTATTTTGATCCCACCAGCGACCGGGGCAGGGTTGATTACGGTTTTCAGTACTTCGGAGTGGGAGAGGATGCTCTGTTCCGCTATACCTGGGACCGGGAGGGGGCGCGCAGTTTAACGGAGGCGCTGTTTCCCTAATCGGGAAAATTGGAAAACGGCAGTGACGCATACCCCTGTATACGTCACTGCCGTTTTCGGCTGCCCGGCGAATCATCGTCATGGCCTCGGCGCAGATGATAGGCATCGCATTGGGCAGGCGAAAGAAGCGTGTGGCGGTTTCTGCTTGGATGATGTTGTCCAGAGCGCGTACTGCGCCGCCCCATCAGCCGGGCTGAGGGCTTGTCTCCCGAAGGGATCAGCGCATGCCTGCTGTGCAATATGCAGATATGTGGAATCACCATTTTGACTTCCCCACTGGGACAGTGCTCTCCGCCGGACTCTATATTGATCACACCCGGGGCAAAACGCAGCCAAATTTCTGATTTTGGGTATGCAAATTAAGACCGAGACGTTTGCTCTATCCCGGCCCCTGTCCTTCTGCATCCCGGCAGTCCTCCCAATCCGGGAGACGAAATAGGCGGTTGAGGACGGTCCGCGTCTGCCGAGAGAGTCAAGCTGCCATGGCTCAAAGCGCCGTGCCCCTCTTGGGGACGGACAGGCGGGAGAGCTCCACGCCCTCGTGCTCCAGCAGCCGGAGCTTGGCGGCGATGCCGCCGGCATACCCGGTGAGGCTGCCGCCGGAGCCCACGACCCGGTGGCAGGGAATGATGATGGAGATGGGGTTGTGGCCCACCGCGCCGCCCACTGCCTGGCTGGACATGGAGGGCCTTCCCATCTGCGCCGCCAGCGCCCGGGCAAGAGCTCCATAGGTCGTGGTTTCTCCGTAGGGTATTTGGCACAGCAGCCTCCATACCCGCTGTCGGAACTCCCCGCCAATGGGGCACAGGGGCAGTTCGGAGGGCATCGGCTTTTCTCCAGCAAAATACCGGGCCAGCCAGTCCCGCGCCGCGTCAAAGACGGGAAGCCCGTCCCGCTCCTCCAGCGCCTCCCGCACGGCTCCGCCGAAATACTTCTGCCCCTCCAGCCAAAGGCCGATCAGGTGCTCCCCATCGCTGCCCAGCGTGAGCATCCCCAGCGGGGATGGGCAGGCCGCAGAATAGTACATCCAATTCCTCCTTTTTGATCAATCAGATGGATTTCACAGCGGCACCGCAGGCCGCCTGTCAATGAGATCATAGCACAAAACGCACCGATTTTCTCCTATGAACGTTCCAAGCCAACAAAAGGGGGTTGACAGGAGCGGAGAATATGTGTATCATTACACTAACGCTTTAATTCATTAGCGAGATAGAAGGTGATTCAATGTCGCAGTTTCTAAACGGGGCGCTCCGGCGGCTCACCCCCTATACGCCGGGGGAACAGCCCCGGAATCAGGCATACATCAAGCTGAACACCAATGAATCTCCCTATCCCCCGTCGCCGGGGGTACTGGCGGCGCTGAACCGGGCGGAGGGGGAGAACCTGCGCCTCTACTCCGACCCGGAAGCGGTGGAGCTGAGGGAGGCGCTGGCGGCCCGGTACAGGGTGGAGCGTGAGAGTGTGTTTGTCGCCAACGGCTCCGACGAGGCCCTCAGCTTCGCCTTTCTGGCCTATGCCGCCGACGGCCGGGGGGTGGCCTTTCCCGACATCAGCTACGGGTTTTACGCCGTGTTCGCCCGCCTGTACGGCATACCAGTCCGGCAGGTGCCCCTGCGGGCGGACTTCCGCCTGGTGCCGGAGGACTACAATCACCTGCATCGAACCATTGTGCTCGCCAACCCCAACGCCCCCACCGGCCTGGCCCTGAGTCGGGACGAGGTAGAGGGGATTGTCCGGGCCAACCCGGATGCGGTGGTGGTGGTGGACGAGGCCTATGTGGACTTCGGCGGGGAGAGCGCGGTGCCCCTCACCGCCCGCTATCCCAACCTGCTGGTGGTGCAGACCTTTTCCAAGTCCCGCTCCATGGCGGGAGCCCGGCTGGGCTACGCCATCGGGGATGCGGCCCTGATTCAGGATCTGGAGGCCATCCGCTTCTCCACCAATCCCTACAACGTCAACCGCCTGACCCTGCGGGCAGGGGCCGCGGCCCTGGCGGAGCAGGACTACTACGACGCCAACTGCGCGGCCATCGTGGACACCCGCGCCGATACCAAGCGGCGGCTGGAGGCGCTTGGCTTCACCTGCACCGACTCCAGGGCGAACTTCCTCTTTGCCCGCCATCCGGCAGCGGACGGCGGGGACCTCTACCGGAGGCTCAAGGAGCGCGGGGTGCTGGTGCGCCGCTTCGACGCCCCCCGCATCGGGGACTATATCCGCATCACCATCGGTACCAGGGCCCAGATGGACGCCCTGCTGGAACGGCTGGAGGGACTGCTATGAGAACCGCCCGCATTGCGCGCAAGACCAATGAGACCGACATCACCCTCACCATTTGTCTGGACGGCCGGGGGGTGAGCGCCATTCAGAGCGGTGTGGGCTTTCTTGACCACATGCTCACCCTGCTGGCCCGCCACGGGCGGCTGGATCTGGAGCTCACCTGCCGGGGAGACACTCAGGTGGACGACCACCACAGTGTGGAGGATATCGGCATCGCTCTGGGGGACGCCGTGGCCCAGGCCCTGGGGGAGAAGCGGGGGGTGCGCCGGTACGCCTCCCTCCACCTGCCCATGGACGAGGCGCTGATTCTGTGCGCGGTGGATCTGTCCGGCCGGGGGGGCTATTACGACGCCCTGGACATCCCGGCCCAGAAGATCGGGCGCTTCGACACCGAGCTGGTGTACGAGTTCATGAACGCCTTCGCCGTCCACGCCGGCCTCACCCTCCACCTGCGGAGGGTGTGCGGCCGCAACTCCCACCACATCGTGGAGGGGGCATTCAAGGCCCTGGGCCGGGCCCTGCGGGAGGCGGCGGCCATTGATCCAGAGGGCCGGGACGAAATTCCATCCACAAAGGGGATGCTTTGACCATGCAGGAGCGGCTGAACCGGCTCTATGAGCAGTACGGCTACCGAAAATTCAAAATGTCCCGGTTTGAGGATTACGACCTCTACGCCCAGAACCGGGATTTTCTGCGGCAAGACCGCATTATCACCTTTACCGACGCCGACGGCGCCCTCAAGGCCCTCAAGCCGGACATCACCCTGTCCATCATGAAGAGCAACGGAGGAGACAGCGAAAAGGTGTACTACAACGAGAACGTCTGCCGGGAGGTGGGGGGCGCCTTCCGGGAGATCCTCCAGGTGGGGGTGGAGTCGGTGGGGCAGATTGACCCCTATGCCGAGGCAGAGGTCATCGCCTTGGCCGCCCGCTCCCTGGAGCAGCTCTCCCCGAAGTACGTGCTGGCTCTGTCCGACGTGAGCTTCGTGGGCAGCCTGCTGGACCAGATGGGGCTGTCCGCCCCCGTGCGGGGGAAGGTGCTGGGCTTCATTGCCCGAAAGAACGTCCCAGGCTTGTGCGTCCTGGCGGAGCGGGGGGAGCTGACCGGGGAGCAGGCCGACGGCCTGCGGGAGCTGGTGGAGCTGTACGCCCCTCTCAAGGAGGGGATTGGCCGGGTGGGGCGGCTGGCCAAGAGTAACGCCGCCTGGGAGACCCTGCGGCAGCTCTCCCTCACCGCCGGACTGCTGGAGTCGTTTGGGCTGGAGGAGCGGGTACGGCTGGATTTCTCCCTGGTGAACAGCATGGATTACTACAATGGGGTGATCTTCCAGGGCTTTCTGCCCGGCCTCCACACCCCGGTGCTCTCCGGCGGGCGGTACGACAACCTGCCCCGTAAGATGGGCAAGCAGGTGGGGGCCATCGGCTTTGCCCTGTCCATGGGCTTGCTGGAGGAAAGGGCGGACGGCGGACGGTTTGACGCCGACGTGCTGCTCACCTATGGGCCCGACGCGGAGCTGGCCGGGCTGGCAGCCTTTGCCGAGGCCCTGCGGGCCTCCGGCCGCTCCGTCCGCTGTGAGCGGGCGGGGGGCTCCGCCCAGCTCCGCTGTCGGACTGAGCTGCGCTACCGCAGCGGCATGACACCGGAGGAGGTGGGACTATGATCAATGTGGCGCTGCCCAAGGGGCGGCTGGGGGAGAGGGCCTACGAGGCCTTTGCCTCCGCCGGGTACGACTGCCCCGCGATTTTGGAGAAAAACCGCAGGCTGACCTTTGAAAACAGGGAGAAGGGAGTGCGGTATTTCTGGGTGAAGCCCTCCGACGTGAGCATCTATGTGGAGCGGGGGGCGGCCGACGTGGGGGTAGCCGGCCGGGATATCCTGCTGGAGTACGAGCCCGACGTGTACGAGCTGCTGGATCTGGGCATCGGCCGGTGCCGTATGTGCGTGGCCGGGCCAGAAAACTTCTACGACGCGCCCGGCCGAACCCTCCGGGTGGCCACCAAATTCCCCCACATCACGGCAGAGCACTACACGGCCAAGTCCCGCGACATCGACATCATCAAGCTCAACGGCTCCATCGAGCTGGCTCCCATCCTGGGCCTGTCCGACGTGATTGTGGACATTGTGGAGACGGGCAAGACCCTGCTGGAAAACCACCTGGCGCCTTTGGAGACCATTGTGGACATCAGCGCGTGGCTGATCAGCAGTCGGGTGAGCTATCAATTCAAGCATCAGGAGATCGCCGCGATGCAGGCGGCCCTGGCGCGGAAGCTGTGAGGCGGTCATGATCAAAATATATGATATCGAAACGCTGGAGGAGCGGGAGATCCTGTTCCGCGGCGGAAGCGGGGCGGACGTGTCCGCCCCGGTGGCGGAGATCCTCCGGGCCGTGCAGGAGCGGGGGGACGCGGCCCTGCGGGAGTATACCCTCCGCTTTGACGGCGCAGCGCCGGACGCCCTGGTGGTGACGGCGGAGGAGGTGGACCAGGCGGCGGCGCAGGTGGAGCCGGCCTTCCTGGCCGTGCTGGAGGAGGCCGCGGAGCACATCCGGGCCTACCACGCCCGGCAGAAGCGGGAGAGCTTCGTGATGACCGAGCGGGAGGGCGTGGTGCTGGGCCAGCGGATCATCCCCTTGGCGCGGGTGGGTATCTATGTGCCCGGCGGCACCGCCGCCTACCCTTCCACCGTGCTGATGAATGCCATTCCCGCCCGGATCGCCGGAGTGGGGGAGATCATTATGGTGACGCCGCCCGGGCGGGATGGGGCGGTGAACCCCCACATCCTGGCCGCAGCCAAAATCGCCGGCGTGACCCGGATCTACAAGGTGGGCGGCGCCCAGGCGGTGGCCGCCCTGGCCTACGGCACCGGGACCATCCCTCAGGTGGATAAGATCGTGGGCCCCGGAAACGCCTACGTGGCGGAGGCCAAGCGCCAGGTCTTCGGCCGGGTAAACATCGACATGATCGCCGGGCCCTCCGAGGTGCTGGTACTGGCCGACGGCCGCTCCAATCCCGCCTGGGTGGCGGCGGATCTGCTGAGCCAGGCGGAGCACGACCGGATGGCCGCCGCCGTGCTGGTCACTGACTCCCGCCCCCTGGCCGAGGCGGTGGCTCATGAGCTGGAGCGGCAGTTGGCCGCCCTGCCCCGGGCAGAGATCGCCCGGGCCTCCCTGGAGGCCAACGGCAAGCTCATCGTCTGCCGGGATCTCCGGGAGGGCATCGCGGTGGCCAACCGCATCGCCCCGGAGCACCTGGAGCTGTGCGTGGACAACCCCTTCGACTACCTGGGGGAGATTCAGAACGCCGGCTCCGTCTTCCTGGGCCGTTATAACCCGGAGCCCATGGGGGACTACTTTGCCGGGCCCAACCACACTCTGCCTACCATGGGCACCGCCCGGTTCTACAGTCCCCTGTCGGTGGATGACTTCGTAAAGAAGTCCCAGTTCAGCTACTATACTAGGGACGCCCTGGCCAGGGACTACCGGAAGGTGAGCCTGTTCGCCCGCAAGGAGGGCCTGGACGCCCACGCCAGGGCGGTGGATATCCGGTTTGAGGGGGGAGAGGCATGATCGCCATCATCGACTACGGGGTGGGTAACCTGTTCTCCCTCAAGAGCTCCCTGGCGGCCATCGGCCGGGAGGCCGTGGTCACCGGGGACCGAGCGGTCCTCCGGGCGGCCAGCCACGTGATCCTCCCCGGCGTGGGGGCTTTCGGCGACGCGGCGGCCCGGCTGCGGGCCGCCGGCATGGCGGAGGCGGTACTGGAGGCCGCTGCCGCAGGCAAGCCCGTCCTGGGCATCTGCCTGGGGATGCAGCTCCTCCTGGAGCGCTCCTTTGAGTACGGGGAGCACCCCGGCCTGGGCCTCATTCCGGGGGAGGTGCGCCCCATCCGGGACGTGATTCCGGCGGGGCTGGCCGTGCCCCACATGGGCTGGAACGCCCTCCGCTTCCCGGCGGAGCGGCCCCGCAGCCCCATTTTCGCGGCTCTGGAGGAGGGGGAGCACGTCTATTTCGTCCACTCCTACGCGGGCTTTGCCTGCGGAGAGGGGCTCACCGCCTGGACCGAGTACGGCGCGCCTCTGACGGCGGCGGTGCAGAGAGGAAACGTGTACGGCACCCAGTTCCACCCGGAGAAGAGCGGGGATGTGGGACTGCGGATTCTCAAGGCATTCTGCGGATTGGAGGGTGAAGCATGATTCTGCTTCCGGCTATTGATCTCTATGAGGGAAAGGTAGTCCGCCTGACCAGGGGGGACTACAGCCGGATGACGGTCTACCGGGAGGACCCTCTGGACCAGGCGAGGGAGTTTGAGGCCGCCGGGGCGGCCTGGCTCCACACCGTGGATCTGGAGGGGGCCAGGGACGGCGCCACCCCCAATTTCCGGGTGGTAGCGGAGCTCTGCCGGTCCACCGGCCTACAGGTGGAGGTGGGCGGCGGCATCCGCACGCTGGAGGCCGTGGCCCGCTACCTGGACGCGGGGGCGGCGCGGGTGATCCTGGGCACTGCCGCCGTCACCGACCCCGTTTTTCTCCGGACCGCACTGGACCGCTTCGGAGATCGGGTGGCGGTGGGGGTGGATCTGAAGGACGGGGCCATCGCTATCCAGGGCTGGCGGGAGACCGCTCCAGAGCCGGCGGAGGCCTTCTTCCAGCGCCTGGTGGACTGGGGGGTGCGGACCGTCATCTGCACCGATGTCTCCCGGGACGGTATGCTGGGGGGGACCAACGTGGCGCTGTACCAGTCCCTGGCGGAGCGGCTTCCCCTGCAGCTCATCGCCTCTGGCGGCGTGTCCTCCCTGGAGGAGTTGAGGCGGCTGAAGGCGCTGGGCCTGTACGGCGCGATTCTGGGCAAGGCCCTTTACACCGGGGCCCTGTCGCTGCGCGACGCCCTGGGGGAGGTGGAGTGACATGGTGACCAAGCGTATCATCCCCTGCCTGGATGTACGGGACGGACGGGTGGTAAAGGGAGTCAATTTTCAGGGGCTCCGGGACGTGTCCGACCCGGTGGCTCTGGCGGAGCACTACTCCCGCTCCGGTGCCGACGAGCTGGTGTTCTACGACATCACTGCGTCCCATGAGGGGCGGAAGCTCTTTACCGATATTCTGACCAAGGTGGCCTCCGCCATTTTCATCCCCCTCACCGTGGGGGGCGGCATCCGGGGGCTGGACGACTTCGAGCGGGTGCTGGCCTGCGGGGCGGACAAGGTTTCGGTCAACTCCGGGGCTGTCCGGAACTCCGCTCTCATCGGGGAGGCGGCCAGGCGGTACGGCGACCAGTGCGTGGTGCTGTCGGTGGACGTGAAGCGGGTGGACGGGAGCTACCACGTATTTCTGAACGGCGGCCGGGTGGACACCGGACTGGATGCCCTGGAGTGGGTGCGCCGGGGAGTGGACGCCGGGGCCGGCGAGGTGGTGGTCAACTCCATGGACACCGACGGGGTGAAGGGCGGCTTCGATGTGGAGCTGCTGAGGGCCGTAAGCCGGGCGGTGTCCGTGCCGGTGGTGGCCTCCGGCGGCGCAGGGAGCGCCGCCGACTTCGCGGCCCTGTTCCGCGCCCTGCCGGAGCTGTCCGCTGGGCTGGCGGCCAGTATTTTCCACTTCGGCGAGGTGACCATACCTGCGCTGAAGCGGGTACTGGCGGAGGAAGGGGTGTGCGTGCGGCTGTGATTGATGTGCAGACGCTGAAATTTGACGAGAAGGGGCTCATACCCGCCATTGTGCAGGATGCGGAGACGGGGAGGGTGCTCACCCTGGCCTACATGAACCGGCAGTCCCTGGCCATTTCCCTGGAAAAGGGCCTGACCTGCTTCTGGTCCCGTTCCCGGCAGGAGCTGTGGCTTAAGGGGGAAACCAGCGGCAATTACCAGCACATTGTGGAGCTGCGGGCCGACTGTGACCGGGACGCCCTCCTGATCCGGGTGCGGAAGGAGGGGCCGGCCTGCCACCTGGGCACCGACTCCTGCTTCGACGGAGCGGTATTCTTTGCAAGGGAGGAGAGATGACATGGACGAGCAGTTCAGCTATGAGGGGCTCTACCGCCTGCTGGAGGAGCGCCGGGCCAAGCGGCCGGAGGGCTCCTATACCACCTACCTGTTTGAAAAGGGCCTGGACAAGATTTTGAAAAAGGTGGGCGAGGAGTGCACCGAGGTTATCATCGCGGCCAAGGACCGGGATCACAAGGAGACGGTCTATGAGCTGGCGGATCTGGCGTACCATGTTCTGGTGCTGATGGTGGAGGCGGGGATCTCCCTGGACGAGGTGAGGGCCGAGCTGGCCGGCCGCCACGTCATCGACCACAAGGTGAAGCAGGAGAAGATGGCCTCCGACCAGGCGGAGTGAGGAGAATTTGCACACAGAGCGAAGGAGCCCCTGGAGCCGCAAAGCGGCTCCAGGGGCTCCGGTTCATTTGTACCGGCCCAACTGCCAGAAGGCCACGGCGCTGGCCGCCGCCACGTTAAGGGAATCCACGCCGCGGGCCATGGGGATGCAAACTGTATAGTCGCAGTGGGCCACCGTTCGGGGGGAAAGGCCGTCTCCCTCGGTGCCCAGGACGATGGCCAGCTTTTCTGCGGACACCAGCCGGGAGTCCTCGATGGAGAGGGCTTCGAGGCTCAGGGCCATGGCGGCGGTCTGAAAGCCCAGGGCCCGCAGACGGGCAAGTCCCGGCTGGGGCCAGTCGGCGGAGCGCGCCCCGATATAGGTCCACGGGATCTGGAACACGGTGCCCATGCTGACCCGCACCGCCCGGCGATGGAGGGGGTCGCAGCAGGTGGGAGTGACCAGCACCCCGTCCATGTGGAGGGCTGCCGCCGAGCGGAAGATGGCCCCCACGTTGGTGGGGTCCACGATACCCTCCAGCACGGCCACCCGCCTGGCGCCGGCGCACAGTTCCTCCACGGCGGGCAGGGAGGGGCGGCGCATAGCGCACAGTACCCCGCGGGTCAGCTCGTAGCCCGTCAGGGCGGCCAGGGTGTCCCGGCCGGCAGTGTAGAGGGGCACGTCCCCGCAGCGGGCGAGGATGTCCCGGGCGGGGCCCTCCAGTTGGCGGCGCTCCATCAGCAGGGAAACGGGCTCATATCCGGCGTCCAGGGCGTGGCCGATGACTTTGGGGCTCTCCGCGATGAACAGGGCCCTCTCCGGCGCGCGGCGGCTGCGGAGCTGGGCCTCGGTCAGGCGGGCGAATACGTCCAGTTCGGGGGCGGAGAGGTCGGTGATCTCAATAATGTGGGGCATGGCGTTCACCTCGCTTATTCTTGCTTGCCTTCATTATACCGCCGTCCGGGCGGAAGGGCAACGGAAAACAGCCGCGCCGCCTCCCAACATGGGAGGCGGCGCGTGGGTTACAGGAGCATCCCGGCAAAGCACTGGCAGGCCAGAAACAGGATGCCGGCGGTGACCAGGGGGGCCAGCCGTCCGGATGGGCCGGAGGCGAGGCGCTCCCGCAGGGAGGTAAACAGGAAGGTTAGAGCGCCGAAGGCCGCGCCGCCCACCACGGCAAAGCGCACGGCCTCTGTCCCGGCGGTGAGCCCGGCGGCCCAGGGGAGCAGGCCGAAGGTGAGGGCGCCCAGCAGGAGAGTAAGCCCCCAGTTCCGGCGGGGAACGCCCTTGGAGAGATAGGCCTCTGCGGCCAGGGCCAGCAGGGAGCAGGCCGCCGCCGCGGGCAGGCCCACGGCAGGGAGCACGGCGGCGGGCAGGAAGACGCGGTAAAGAACCGCCGCCAGGCAGCCCAAGCCCACCACGGCGGCCAGGGCGGTATTCAGAGTATATTTCTCTTGCATGGCTTAACCTCCCCACTCGGTTGCGCTGGAGCTGACGTCCGCGCCGGTGACAAAGGCGGAGGCGGAGTTGACCGCCTTGACCACCGCCTTGGAGGTGACGGTGGCGCCGGTGAGGGCGTCCACGTTGTCCCCTACGGCCAGCTCGCCCCGGCTCCAGACGAGCTGGGAGAGAAAGCCTGCGTCGGACAGGGCTTCCGCCCCAAGGCCGAAGGTCTCCTCCATCTCCCGCACCACCGCACCCACCACGGCGCCGTCAAAGTCCACGGCCACCAGCATGGTGATATCTCCGGCGTAGCCGGCGGTGACGGTCTCGAGAATATAGCCGGTGGACCCCCGGTGGACAGCGGCGATGGCGGTGTCCTCACCGTTGTAGGCCTCCTCGGTGAAGGGAGCGCCGCCGGGGAGCAGGGTGTCGAAGAGCCTGGCCTGTTCGGCTGCGGCGTTCTCCGCCGCCGTGGGGGCCAGTCCCGCCGAAAGGGCCAACAGGAGCACAAAGACGGCGGCCAACACGGCCACGGGCTTGATCAGGGCTTTCACATTCATCCGGCCTTTCCTCCTCTCACAGCGCCGAAGCGCACCGGCGGCAGGGCCTTGTCCAGCGCCCAGGCGCAGGCGTTCATCAGCAGAATGGCGTAGGTGACCCCCTCCGGATAGAGCCCGAAGTAGCGGAACAGCACGGTCAGCGCGCCGCACCCCACGCCGTAAACCAATTGGGCCGCGGGCAGGGCGGGGGAGGTGGCGTAGTCGGTGGCCATGAACAGGGCGCCCAGCATCACACCGCCGCCCAGCAGGCTGTAGAGCATCCAGGCAACGGGGTCCTCCCCCTTATAAAATACCAGGGTGAGGAAGGCTACAGTGCCCAGGTAGGCGGCGGGAATACGCCAGGAGATGACCTTCCGCCCAAGCAGGATGGCACCGCCGATCAGCAGGGCCAGGGCGGAAACCTCTCCGATGCAGCCGCCAATGTTCCCCAGGAGCATGTCGGCCGGGGAGGCCGCGGGCAGGGCGGGCATCACCATGTCGTGGAGAGGGGTGGCGGCGCTCACCACATCGGCGGTGGAGCCGAAGAGGGGCAGCTCCGCCCCGGCGGGGGCGTAGCGTACCAGCCAGGCGGGCCACAGCAGCATCAGGAAGGCCCGGGCGGCCAGCGCGGGGTTGAAGATGTTCTGGCCCAGGCCGCCGGACAGGCCCTTGACCACTACAATGGCGAATACGCCGCCTACCGCCGCCAGCCAGTAGGGGGCAGTGGCGGGGAGGGTGAGGGCCAGCAGCAGCCCGGTGACGGCGGCGGAGCCGTCCGCAATCGAGCCGGGGGACTTGGTGACGGCCCGGAAGGCCCACTCGGAGGCCACGCAGGAGGCCACGCTCACCAAGGTTAGCAGCAGGGCCCGGAGACCGAAGAACCATACCCCGGCCGCCAGGGTGGGCAGCAGGGCGAGGAGCACCGTGCCCATCAGACGGCGGGTGGTCTCCCCGCTGCGGATGTGGGGGGAGGAGGATGTGATCAGCTTCACGGACGAATTCCCTCCTTTAAGGCTTGTTTCGCCGCCCGGAACCGCTCCGTCAGGGGGAGCTGGCCGGGACAGGTGTAGGAGCAGCAGCCGCACTCGATGCAGTCGGTGACGTGGAGGGCCTGGAGGGCGTCCAGATTCCCGGCGGCCTCGTAGCGATAGAGGTACAGGGGCTGCAGGTGCATGGGGCAAACCTCCACACACTTGGAGCAGCGGATACACACCGGCCGCTCCGGTGTGGGATTGGCGCTGGTGAGGCAGAGCACCGCGTTGGTACCCTTGAGCACCGGGGCGGCCAGTTCACCCTGGGCCGTACCCATCATGGGACCGCCGGAGAGCACCTTACAGGCGTCCTCCGTGAGGCCGCCTGCGGCCTCGATGACCTGGGCAAAGGGGGTGCCGATGCGGACAATCAGGTTTTTGGGCTCCTTTACGCCCTCGCCGGTGACGGTGACGATGCGCTTGGTTACCGGCTTGCCCTCGTACACCGCCCGGTAGACGGCGGCCACGGTGCCTGCGTTAAACACGGCGCAGCCCACAGAGAAGGGCAGATGGCCCGGCGGCACCTGCCGGCCGGTAACGGCCTGGATGAGCTGTTTCTCCGCCCCCTGGGGGTAGCGGGTGGGCAGGACGGCCAGCTCCACTCCCGGCCAGTCGGGCAGGTGCCTGCGCAGGATGGCGATGGCCTCCGACTTGTTGTCCTCCACGGCGATCACCCGCCGGTCGGGATGGAGAGCGGCATCCAGCGCAGCCAGTCCCCGGAAAATCTGCTCCGGATAGCTGCACAGCAGGGCGTCGTCGGCGGTGATGTAGGGCTCGCACTCACAGGCGTTCACCAGGATAGTGTCCACCCGCCCCTGGGCGGTGACGGCCTTGATGTCGGTGGGGAAGGTAGCGCCGCCCATGCCGACGATGCCCGCCTCCCGGATGATGGAGAGAATATCGTTGGGGGAGAGCCCCTCGTGGGTGGCGTGAGGCTCCAGTGCTTGGGCGGGGGTGTCCTGGTAGTCGTTGTCGATGACCACCGACAGTATGGCCCGGCCGGAGGGGTGGGGGCGGGGCTCTACGGCGGCCACAGTGCCCGACACCGAGGCGTGGATGGTGGCGCTCAGGCCTTCGGCATCGCCGATCTTCTGGCCCAGCTTCACTGACTCTCCCGCCTTGACCAGAGGAGTACAGGGCTTGCCGATGTGCTGAACCATTGGGATGACGACCTGGCTTGGAAGGGGGGCGGGGGTGGGGGCCGCGCCGCGGGAGAGCTCCTTGCGGCCGGCGGGATGTACGCCGCCCCAGAACAGATGTCTCATGCTTTCACCTCATTTTTGAAGTCAGGTGCGGAGATAGGCGGAAAAACCGGGGCTGAATACCTCGCCGCCGGAGGCGTCCACCCACATGGCCTCAGCCCCATAGCGGTCCAGAAGGGCCTGCCCCTCCGCCTGGGGGAGGGTGAACAGGGCGGTGGAGAGGGCGTCGGCCAGGCCGGAATCGGCGCACAGCACGGTGACCGCCCGCCAGTAGGCGGCGGGGCGGCAGGTGGTGGGGTCGATGATGTGGTGGTAGCGCACGCCGCCCACGGTGTAGTAGCGCTGGTAGTCGCCGCTGGTGACTACCGACACATCGCGGACGTAGAGGGTGTGGAGGAACGCTCCGCTCTCCCCACCGGGGGCCTGGATGCCAACTACCCAGTTCTCGCCTCCAGGCTTTGGGCCGGTGGCCCGGACGTTGCCCCCCACGCTGAGAAGCAGCCCATCCGGCGCGGCGCGGCATACCTGCTCCACGGCATAGCCCTTGGCAATGGCCCCAACGTCCAGCCGGAGGGCGGGATCGGTGATCTGCACGGTGGAGGCGGCCTCATCAATGATGACAGAAGAGAAGTCGGCGTGGCGAGCGGCCTCCGCCAGAGCGGCGGCGTCGGGGAGGGCGGCGGAGGCGGGATCGCTGATGCCAGCCTCCCGGGCATCATGCCACAGGGCCAGCACGCCCCCCAGGGCGGCATTGACCTGGCCGCCGGTGCCCTCGCAGAGGTCCCGGCAGAAGAGAAGCAGGTCGATGATTTTGCGGTCCACAACCACGGGCGCCCCGCCGGCGGCGTCGTTTACCGCCTTGAGGTTGACCACGCCGTCATAGTCGCTGTAGATGTCATAGAGCTGGTGGTACTCCAGCAGCGCGTCATGGAGGGACTGGGCGGTGGCCTGAAAGTCCTCCTCACTCTCCGCATAGCCCACCACGGTGGTCACGGTGTCAAAGAGGGTGAGAAAGGTGGCCTCATACCGCTTCGCACCCTCCTCCTCCGGCGCGGCAGGGGATGCGCAGCCGGCCAGCAGGAGGACGGACAGAAGCAGGGGGAGCAGGCGACGCATCTCAGGCCCCTGCCTTTTCCACCAGGGTCAGGAAGTCGCCCACGCCGATGGTGACGGAGGCGGCGAGGTCGGCGTCGCCCGCATTGCCCTCCTCCGTGACGGCGATACCAGTGGCCTCGGCCACGGTCTTGCCGGTAACATAGGAAGCGAAGGCGGCGGCTTGCTCGTCCCACTCCTTGCCGATGGAGCTGACCTTCCCCATGCCGTAGTCGGCACCCAGTTCATTCTTGGAGGGCTGCGCGGCGGAGAGGTCGGTGCTAATGGTCCCGGCGGCGTTAAAATTCACGTTGGCCTGTACCGCGTCGATGACCATGCTGGTGATGGTGTCCCCGCTCAGGGTGAGGGCTCCCACGGTGGCGTAGGCCTGGGCCAGGCCATCGGCATCGCTAGTAGCGTCCGTGCTCTTGGCGGCATTGGTGGTGGTGGTCAGCACCAGCCGGTCGCCCTTGGAGGCCCCCAAATGGGAGGCATTGGCCGCAGCCTGCTCAATCGCGCTGATGTATCCTCCGATGGACATGGTGACGGAGGCGGTGAGGTCCGCGCCGGTGGGCTTGCCCTCTTCACTAATGGAAATGCCTTTCACCTCAGGGATGGTCTTGCCAACCACATAGTCCGCCAGGGACTGGGCCTGCTCGTTCCACTCCCTGCCGATGGAGCTGATCTTCCCCATACCATAGTCGGCGCCCAGCTCGTTTTTGGAGGGGATCGTGAGGGTGAGGTCGGAGAGAAGCGCGCCAGAGGTGTCAAAATTGAGCTTGGACTGGATGGAGTCGATAACGCAGTCGTAAATGATCCCGTCATCGCCCACCGTGACGGCCACCACAGTGATGTCCGCCTGGGCCAGGCCGTCGGCGTCGGCGGTAGCGTCCTTGCTGCTGGACACAGAGGTGAGAAGGGCCAGGCCGGTCTTGACGGGGACACCGCCGGGGACGGCGGCAGGGGGCGTCTCCGGGCTGGGGGTGGGGGTTTCGGCCTCCGGGGTGGGGGCGGGGACGGCCACCACCACTGTGGTGCCGCAGCCGGCCAGCAGGCCCAGGGCCAGCGTCAGGGTCAGGAGCAGGGCAAGCATTCGTTTCATGTCGATACCTCCGAAACTTATTTAGGGGGATGGGTTCCTTTCATCTCAAAGTGGATCAGGAAGGAGAGCAGGGCCCGCAGCAGAATGACGGCACCCAGCACCAGAAGCTCTTTGAGGTCCCGTACCAAGACGGTCTTGAGAATCTCGGCGGCCATTTTGAACTCCAGGCTGAGGGCCAGACCGTTGGCCAGGGCGAACTTGACGTCGCAGGGGGTGCGGGTGAACAGGCTTTTCAGGTAACGGCCAAAGGCGCTTAAGGCCGAGACCGCCACAATGAAGATACCCATCAGCTCCAGCGCCGCAATGATAGTGGGCAGGATACGTTCAATCAGTTGTTCCAGCATGTGCGGCCTCCTTGCTTCGCCGGCGCATGGTTTTCAGGGCGATGAACTGACTCAACAGCTCCACGGTACCGGATACCCCCAGGGGACCGCTGTCCACCGTCAGATCATACCGGCCCACCTCGCCCCACTTGGCTCCGGTATGCAGGCCATAGAGCCGGGCCCGTTCCCGATCCTGGCGCAGCGCCTCCCGGGCGGCCTCCGCCGGGGACAGGCCGCGCTCCCGCATCAGCCGCTCCACCCGCTGTTCCATGCCGCAGTGGATAAAAATCCTGTTCAGCCCCGGCTGGCCGGACAGAACATGGTCGGCGCACAGGCCCACCACCACGCAGGAGCCGCGTCCCGCCAGTGAGCGGACGGCCCCTTCGTCGGACTCCGCGTCGCCGCAGGGGATCTCCAGCCGGGCGGCCAGCCGCCGACCGATCTCCAAACCGCCGCTGCCATAGGTGTGCCCAATGGTAATCAGCATAGTATACCCCCTTTCCCACTGTTTGTTAAAAGAATAACAAATGAGCCTTAACAGGACATAGATAGAACCTTAATATTTGTTAAGGTATACACAAAAAATACGCCCCCGCACGGTGCGGGGGCGTATTGGAGTTCAGGTATCCTCATCCGGAGGCGTGATGGTGGGGAAACGGAGGAGCATGGTGGTGCCCCGGCCTGGGGCGGTGTCGATGGCGATGGTCCCCTTGTGCTCCTCCATTACCTGCCGGACGATGGCCAGTCCCAGGCCGGTGCCCTTGCCACGCTCCTTGGTGGTAAAGAAGGGCTCAAAGATGTGGGGGAGCACCTCCGGCGAAATGCCGGAGCCGGTGTCGGAGACCTGGAAGCAGAGAAACTCCCCCTCCGGCCGGGTGGCCACGGTGAGGGTTCCGCCGCCGGGCTCCATGGCGTGGTAGGCATTGAGGATCAGGTTGAGCAGCATCTGGGAGAGCTGGATCTCGTTGCCCCGGAGCCACAGGTGGCGGCAGGCGAGATCGGTGCGCACCTCCACATGGGGCGGCCGGGCGGGGGAGGCTACGGCGAGCACCTTGCGTACCAGCTCATCGGGGGATACATACTGGAAGGTGAGAGAGGTGTTTTTGCGGGACAGGTCGGACAGCCGGGCGATGATCTCCTTGGCCTTGCGGGAGGAGTTGTAGATCTCCAGCACGTTATCATACAGCTCCTCGGCATCAGAGGGCAGTTGCTCCAGCACCAGAATGGAGTAGCCCATGATGGGGGTGAGCAGATTATTAAACTCGTGGGCGATACTGGAGGTGAGTGTGCCGATGGTCTGGAGCCGGTCATGGTGGGCCAGCTCCTGATTCTTGCGGTTGAGGGCCTCCATGGCGGCGTTCTTTTCCTGGAGCAGGGCCAGCTCCCGCTGGGCGCGCTCGTTGCGCCGCCCGGAGCGAAGGTTGAGACCCGCCAGCAAAAGCACTCCGGCGATCACCAGTCCGCCGCCGGTGGTGAGCAGAAGGGCGGAGCGGCGGATGGGCCGCGATACTTGGTCGAAGTCTTCGGAAACGCCTACGGCGAAGATGCCGTTGTTTCCTGCGGCGGGGATCACCGCCATGCGGGCGGTGTAGCCCTCCGCCTCATAGAAGCAGGCTCCCTCCTGGCCCTCCCTCTGGCACTGGAGCAGAAAGCCCAGGCCAGGCTCCCCGGCGAGACCGTCCGCCGCCAGCTCCACACGTATCTCCTGACCGGTCTGGCGGAGCAGGACCTGGCCGCCCGCGTCCAGAAGGAGGATTTGATCCCGGGGAGAGGTGGTGAGGCCGCCGGCCACCTGCCGGTAAAAGAGAGAGAGGTCCACCAGCGCGGCGTACCACAGCCCCCGCTCCCCCTCCAGTTGGAAGGAGAGATAGACGGTGCCGTTCTCCGCCACGCAGGGGCGGACACGGTCCCGCCCGTCCAGGCTGCCCCCGACGGGAAACGTATAGCCGGTACGTCCAGAGGCGGAGAGCAGCACCCGCCCGTCCTGGAGACAGAGAAAGTCGGTGATAAGGGCCTCACGGATAAGAGGGTTGTTCTGGAGCAATTGAAGGAGCTCCTCCGGCTGCCCGGCGAGGCAATCGGCCTCCGCATCGGTAAAGTTCTCCAGCCGGATGAGGTAGTCCAGCTCCCCGATAAATTGCTCCAGGGCGCCCGAAACGCTGCGGTCCACCGAACGGGCCAGTCCGTAGAGCTGGCTGTCCGACTGCTCCAGCAGGAGGGTGTCGTAGCGGCCGAAGCTCTGTACGGCCAGGGCCAGGCCGCCAACGGTGAGGAAAAGAACCAGGATCATCAGAAGAAGAACAGGAGGCCGGCGCTTTTTTTGCCCCTCCATACCACACACCCCCTTGTCAAATTCCGGCAGATTCTTTATACTGAAATCATACTGGATTTCAAACCGGCTGTAAAGGGGGAGAAGCACAGTGGCGGATACGGTGCTGATTGTGGACGACGATGAAGCCGTCCTCACCATGCTCTATAAGGTCATCCGGAGCAACGGAATCGAGGCGGACACGGTGGCTTCCGGAGAGGAGGCCCTGGAGCGGACGGCGCAGCGGACGTACGACCTGATCCTGCTGGACGTGAATCTAATGGGGATGGACGGTTTTCAGGTGGTACAGACCCTCCGGCAGCGGGGCGTCCGGACCCCCATCATCATCGTCAGCGGACGCAAGGAGGACTATGATACTCTGTATGGCCTGGACATCGGGGCAGACGACTATGTGACCAAACCCTTCAACCCCGTCACTCTGGGGGCGAAGGTAAAGGCCCTTATCCGCCGTAGCCGCAACGGCCTGCCTGGGGCGGACAGCCTCATCACCGCCGGACCCTTCACCTACAACACCAGCACCCTGCGCTTTTATAAAAACGGGGTGGAAATTCTCCTCTCCGCAAAGGAGAACGCGATGATGAAGCTGTTTATCGACAATGTCAACCGCATTTTCTCCAAGGATATGCTCTACGATCTGCTCTGGGGAGAGGCCATCATCGACGAGAACGCCATCATGGTCTATGTCAACCGCCTGCGGGCCAAGATTGAGGAGGACCCCGCCCGCCCCGCCTACATCCAGACGGTGCGGGGGCTGGGCTACCGCTTTGTGGTATAAAGAACCGTCTGCGGCTTGACAAATTCCGGCGAAAACGCTAGTCTATAGGTACAAATGTATACTGTTCCGAGTCCGTCCGCCTACGGGGTGACCTAGGGCTGGCGGACCGATGGCCCCGGCTGGGGCCGCAGGGTGCCGCGGGAAACGGCGGTGCCTTCCGTGTTTGAAAAGGAACGACAGTCCGCGGCGGCCCTCTGCACAGGGACCGCCCTGCGTTGCCGTATCCTTTTTTAGGATGCGGCGTTTTGTTTTGCCCCAATAAAGAGGAGATGCTGTGTGATGCACATTTTTTTGACCGGCCCGCTCCAGAGCGGAAAGTCCACCGCCATCGCCCGCTATCTGGTGGGGCGGCCGGAGGCCCCCGGCGGGTTCCGTACCCACTGGGATCGGGCGGGCGGCCGGCTGACGCTGGAGCTGCTGGAGACGGGGGAGACCCTGAGCGTTGCCACGATGGAGCCCCATGGCGTGAGGGCCGACCGGGCCGCCTTCGACGCGGCGGGGGAGCGGCTGCTGTCCGCCCCGGCGGGGCGGCGCTCCCTGCTGCTGATGGACGAGCTGGGCTTTCTGGAGCGGTGCTCTCCGGTGTTCCAGCGGGCGGTCTTTACCCTGCTGGACGGCCCCACGCCGGTGCTGGGGGTGCTGCGCCGCCACGCAAAAAGCCCCTTCTGGGGCCCTGTTTCCCGCCGGGCGGATGTCCGGCTGCTCCCGCTGACGGTGGAGAACCGGGCGGAAATTCCTGCCGAGCTGACCCGTCTGCTGGGCTGAGGTGAGAGAGGAGGCGCAAGCCCTTGTCCAAGACAGAACACGCCGGCGGTCGGGTGCTGCTGGCATTGGGCGTACTGCTGGCGGCGCTGTTTGTCCTCTCCTTCCGCCTGGGGCGGTATGGGGTGGATGCCGGCACCACCTGCCGGATTCTGCTCTCCCCGCTCCTGCCGCTGGAGCCCACGTGGACGGACCATGAGTATGCCGCAGTCCTGAATATCCGCCTGCCCCGCATCGTTCTGGCCTGCCTGGTGGGGTGCTGCCTGTCCAGCGCCGGGGCGGCCTACCAGGGGGTGTTTCAGAATCCCATGGCCTCCCCGGATGTGCTGGGGGCCTCCTCCGGCGCGTCCTTCGGGGCGGCGCTGGCCATCCTGGCGGGGGTGGGCAACCAGGGCACCACCCTGTCCGCCTTTTTCTGGTCCCTAGCCACGGTGGTGCTGGTCTACCTGGTGGGACAGCGGGCGCCCGGGAACCGGGTGCTCAACCTGGTGCTGGCGGGCATGGTGATCAGCTCCCTGTTCACCGCCGCCACCTCCTACCTCAAGCTGGTGGCCGACCCCACCAACCAGCTCCCGGAGATCACCTACTGGCTCATGGGCAGCCTGTCGGGCACCCGTCTGGCCGATGTGGCCCGCATCGCCCCCGCCATGGCCGCCGGACTGCTCCCCCTGTTTCTCCTGCGTTGGAAGCTCAACCTGCTCACCCTGGGGGACGACGAGGCCAGGGCCATGGGGATCAACGCCCCCCGGCTGCGTTTTCTGGCGGTGGTGTGCGCCACGCTGGTCACCGCCGCCTCCATCGCGGTCAGCGGCATGATCGGATGGGTGGGGCTGGTGGTGCCCCACCTGTGCCGCAAGCTGGTGGGGAGCAACTTCAAGGTGCTGCTGCCTTGCTCCATGCTGGCAGGGGCGGCCTTCCTGCTGCTGGTGGACAACCTCTCCCGCAACCTGCTGGCCACCGAGATCCCCATCGGCATCCTCACCGCCTTCACGGGAGCGCCCTTTTTCCTCTATCTGATGCTGCGGAAAGGGGGTGCCCGGTGATGCTGGAGGTGGAACACCTGTGCTTCTCCTACGGAAAGCGGGAGGTGCTGCGGGGGGTGGACCTGCGGGCGGAGCCGGGAGAGCTGGTCTTCGTCCTGGGGGCCAACGGGGCGGGAAAGACCACCCTGTTCCGCTGCATCCTGGGCCTGCTGCCCGGCTACCAGGGGCACATCCGGGTGGACGGCTGCGACGTGTCATCCCTGACGCCCCGCGCCCTGGCCAAAAAAATCGCCTACATTCCCCAGACCAGCCATATGATCTTTCCCTACACGGCGCTGGAGCTGGTGCTCATGGGCACCAACCACCGGCTGGGCCTCTTCTCCGCGCCGGGCCGCCGGGAGCGGGCCATCGCCATGGAGGCCCTGGAGGAGCTGGGGATCGCGGATTACGCCCACCGGAGCTTCGCGGAGCTGTCCGGTGGAGAGCAGCAGCTTGTACTGGCGGCCCGGGCCCTGGCTCAGCAGGCCCGGCTGCTGCTGATGGACGAGCCCACCTCCGCCCTGGACTTCGGCAACCAGGTGAGGGTGCTGGAGCGGGTATCCGCCCTGACCCTGCGGGGGTACACCGTCCTGCTCTCCTGTCACAACCCACAGCATGCCATGCTCTATGCCCAGCGGGTGGTGGCCCTCCACGACGGCCGGGTGGCCGCCGACGGCCCTCCTGACCAGGCCTTGGACGAGGCGCTGATGCGGAAGCTCTACGGCGTGCCCGCCCGCTTTGTCCGCACCGGCGACGGGGTACTCATCGCCCCGGTGCGCAAGTCCATTGTCCTGTGGACCCCCGACATGGTGCGCTTCATGGCCGACGCCATCCGGGTCAACGGGAGCTGTGCGGCCATGGCCGCGGCCCTGTCTCAGGTGCTCCCCCCGGGGGCGCGGGTGTGCGACGCGGGGTGCGGGCTCGGCGGGTTGAGTCTGGCGCTGGCCCCCTACTGCCGCGCGGTGGTGGCGGCCGATCTGTCCGCCGAGGCCATCCGCCATCTGGAGGCACAGCCCCTGCCTCCCAACGTGGAGCCCCGGCGGTGCGATGTGCTGGCCGACACACCGGACGAGCCCTACGACGCTATGGTGTTCTGCTTCTTCGGCCGCACGGATGAGATCCTCTCCGCCGCCCGGCGGCAGTGTACCGGCACGGTGGCGGTGCTCAAACGCTGCGGCCGGGATCACCGCTTTTCCAGGGGGAAGGACCACCCCCGGCAGGGCTTTGAGGAGCTGTGCCGGGCGCTGAAGGAGAGGGGCATCCCCTACCAGAGCCGGGTTTTAGAGCTGGATATGGGCCAGCCCTTCCGCTCTCTGGAGGACGCGGCGGTCTTTTTCCGCACACACAGCCGGGACGATCCGGCGGAGCTGACCCCCGAGGCCCTGCAAAGCCGCCTTCAGCGGCGGGACGACCCGGAATTTCCGTGGTATTTCCCGGTAAACGAGCCCATCGGCCTGCTCTGGTTCCAGGCCTGCGAGATACCAGATAAAGAAAAGGAGAGATGATACCATGAAAAAGCTGCTCTGTACCCTCCTGGCCCTCAGTATGCTCCTGGGGCTGGCCGCCTGCGGCGGCCCCGCGCCCACGGAGGGCCCCTCCGCAGACCCCGCGCCGGCGGTGTCCACCCCCGCCCAGCCCGAGGACGGCTCCGCCTCCTTCACCGACTCCGTGGGCCGCACCGTGGAGGTGCCCGCGGAGATCACCAGCGTGGCGGTCTCCGGCCCCCTGGCCCAGATGGTGCTCTTCGCCCTGTGCCCCGACAAGCTGGTAGGCATTGCCGACGAGTGGGACGCGAGCGCTGAGCAGTACCTGGCCACCGAGTACTACAATCTGCCCCTGCTGGGCCAGCTCTACGGCGGCAAGGGCGAGCTGAATCTGGAGACCCTCTTGGGCTCCGGCGCCCAGGTGGTCATCGACGTGGGCGAGCCCAAGGACACCATCGTGGAGGATCTGGATGCCCTCCAGGAGCAGACCGGCATCCCCTTCGTCCACGTGTCCGCTACCATTGAGACCATGGGCGACGCCTATCGGAAGCTGGGCGAGCTGCTGGGCATGGAGGAGGCGGCCGAGACGCTGGCCGCCTACTGCGACGAGACCTACGCCATGGTCAAGGACGTGGCGGAGCACGTGGAGAAGGCGAACCTGCTCTACATCACCGGCGACGCTGGCCTCAACGTCATCGCCCAGGGGTCTTACCACGCCGAGATCATCGACCTGCTGTCCAACAACCTGGCGGTGGTGGACTCCCCCTCCTCCAAGGGTACCGGAAACGAGGTGGACATGGAACAGCTCATGCTGTGGAATCCTGACGTAATCCTCTTCGCTCCCGACAGCGTTTATGCCTCTGTGGGGGATGATCCGCTGTGGCAGAGCCTCACCGCCATCCAGAACGGCAGCTACTATGAGGCCCCCATGGGCCCCTACAACTGGATGGGCTTTCCGCCCTCCGTCCAGCGGTATCTGGGTATGCTGTGGATGGCAAAGCTCCTCTACCCCGACGCGGCGGATTACGACCTCCAGGCCGAGGTGACCGAATACTTCGACCTCTTCTACCACTGCGCGCTCACTGGAGAGCAGTACGAGGCCCTGATGGCCAACTCGATCGGGAAGCAATAAAATCACACATCCCGGCCCCTTTTGGGGACCGGGATGCTTGCATAGGGCGGTGGATTACGCGTACAATAGGGAAAAAGGAGGGGAGCGCATGAAAATTGCCATTGTGACCGGGGCCTCCTCCGGCCTGGGGATGGCCTTTGTCCGGCGGCTGGACGCGCTGGGCGGGCTGGATGAGATTTGGGGTGTGGCCCGCCGGGGGGAGCGGATGGAGGCGCTGGCGGCGGAGCTGCGCACCCCGATGCGGCCTCTGGCCCTGGATCTGACCCGATTGGAGAGCGTGGAGACCCTGCGGGTTCTCATGAGAGAGGAGGAGCCGGAGGTGGCGGTGCTGGTCAACGCCGCCGGGTTCGGCAAATTCGGCACCTGCGCCGAACTCACCCTCCAGGAGACCTGCGGCATGATCGACCTGAACTGCCGGGCTGCCGCCGCACTCACTGCCGCCGTGCTCCCCTACATGGGGCGGGGAAGCCGGGTGCTGGAGATCTGCTCCTCCGCCGCCTTTCAGCCCCTGCCCGGCTTCAACGTCTATGCCGCCACCAAGGCTTTTCTGCTCCGGTACAGCCGCGCCCTGCGCTGGGAGGCGGCTCCGCGGGGCATCCGGGTGACGGCGGTGTGCCCAGGGTGGATCAGAACCGATTTCATGGACGTGGCCAGAGATACAAAAAACGGGCGCACCGTGCGGAGCTTTCCCTTCGCCCAGCGGCCGGAGACCGTGGCCCGGCGGGCCCTGCGGAACAGCCGCCTGCTGGCCGTCACCACCTGCGGCCTGCCCGCCCTGGTCCAGCGTGTGGCCAGCAAGTTCCTGCCCCACTGCCTCATCATGGCCTGCTGGGAGGGCCTGCGAAGGGCATGATACAAAGCGCCCGGAACCAAACGGCTCCGGGCGCTGCGTTTATTTACGCGGCAGGGAGTTCAGGTAGTCGCCGACACCCCGTGCCACGCCCTCCATCAGCTTCTGCTGATAGGTCTCGTCGCACAGGCGGGTGAGTTCCTCTACGTTGGTCATAAAGCCGGTCTCCACCAGTACGGCGGCCATGTTGGTCTCCCGCAGGACCACGAAGTTGGCCGAGGCGATACCGCGGTCTACCGCGCCGCTGGCCGCGCAGGCGGCGTCCTGCACGGCCTGGGCAAAGGCCTTGCTCCGGCTGCTGGTGGGGTAGTAATAGGTATAGAGCCCCTGGAAGGTGGGGACGGTGGGGGCGGAGTTGCAGTGAATGCTCACGAACAGGTCGGCGTTGACCCGGTTGGCCAGCTCGGAGCGCTCGTACAGGTCTCCGGCGGTCTCCCCGTCCCGGGTGAGCACCACGTTATAGCCTTCATTCAGAAGGATGTCCCGCAGCTTGTAGACCATGGACAGGGTGAGATCCTTCTCATAGATGTCCACCCCGTTGGCATCCGGATATACCGCGCCCAGCGTTTTCCCGTCGTGGCCGGCATCCAGTACGACGGTGTACTTGTTGGGGTCAATGGGGGGCAGCTCGGGGGAGACGGAGGGAGTGGCGGTAATGCGCACGCCGCTGCTGCCCGCCTCCACGGTGATATTTTTGGCGTAGCTGGCACCGCCCTTGAGGTCCAGCACCACCCGCAGGGTGTGGGGATAGCCATACCCCAAGTCGTTCCCGTGCTGGTTGTAACGCACCGAGGAGAACACATCGCTGTCCACCGGCAGGGCGGCCTCACCCTCCAGAGCGCCGGAAAACACCGCGCCCAGGAGGTCCACCGCTACCCGGTCTCCCAGATCCACCACCCGGTATTCCGGTATATGGTCGGTGGCGATGGTCACCACGTGGGAAGAGGCGTCCACCGAGATGCCGGTGACATACCCCTTGTCTCCGGCGGCGGGCGTGTCGGGCGTGGGCTCGGGGGTCGGCGTCGGTGTCGGCGTGGGCTCCGGCTCCGGGGTGCCGGGGGAGGTGAGGATAGCGGTAAAGGTATCGTTGTCCCAGTCCACGGTGGCGCCCAACTGCTCCGAGACAAAGCGCAGGGGGACCATGGTGCTCTCCCGGCCCTCCCACTTAACCACGCCAGCGGGCACGCCACCGGGCAGCTCCATGGCCTGACCATTGACCAGTGCGGTGGCCGAGCCCAGGGTGAGTACGATGGTGCTCTCCTCCCGCAGGAGGATGACCTGACGGGTTTCCGGCACCCAGGTTACCGAGGCGCCCAGCCGTTCCGCGATCAGGCGGACGGGCACCAGCGTGCGGCCGTTCTGTCCCGCCGGGTACTGCACCAGGGCGGGTACATCGTCCGGTGTCAGAGGCGAGCCGTCCAGCGTCAGGCTGACCCGGTCGGTCTGGGTCAGTTCACCATAACGCTGGGTGGTCTCGTCGTAGAAGTAGACGGAGAGGGTCCCCGCGGGACCGGCCGCCCAGGCGGACAGCAGCCCCGCCAGCAGGGCGAGGGTGAGCAGGAAGGAAACGGCTTTTTTCATGGCAGAACTCCTCGGCGATAGATGCTAATATTCTACCTTATTCCACAGGTGCCGTCAAGAAAGGACCGCAAAAAAGGTTGACATAAATTTATGGCAGGCACTTTGACACGCTACTGTAAATGTGGGCAAATCCCTTGCGTTTTGCGGCAAAACTTGTTATGATAAACATTAAATACAAAGCAACGGAGGGAATACCCATGCTGAAGATCACCTGTGAGGGCGTGTACTACAAGAACGGGGGCTTTGTCCCGGCCAAAGACGGCCCTGCGGCCGGCTTGCCCGCGCCGGAAAAGGCGAGGGAGGGCACCATGGCCCACGCGATTCTGAAGGCCCACAATACCGGAGACAATATGGAGGAGCTGGCCATCCGCTTCGACGCCATGGCCTCCCACGACATCACCTATGTGGGCATCATCCAGACCGCCCGGGCCTCCGGCATGCAGGCGTTCCCCCTGCCCTATGTGCTCACCAACTGCCACAACTCCCTGTGCGCCGTGGGGGGCACCATCAACGAGGACGACCATGTGTTCGGCCTGTCGGCGGCCAAGAAGTACGGCGGCGAGTTTGTCCCCGCCCACCAGAGCGTCATTCATTCTTATATGCGGGAGCGGTACGCCGCCCCCGGCAGGATGATCCTGGGCTCCGACTCCCACACCCGCTACGGCGCTTACGGCACCATGGCCATCGGCGAGGGCGGTCCGGAGCTGGCCCGGCAGCTTTTATCAAAAACTTATAACATCCCGTACCCGAAGGTCATCGCCATCTACCTCACCGGCACGCCCATCCCCGGTGTGGGCCCCCAGGACGTGGCGCTGGAGCTCATCCGCTCCACCTTCAAAGACGGAGTGGTCAAGAACGCGGTGATGGAATTTTTCGGCCCCGGCGTAGCCAACTTGTCCATGGACTACCGCTCCGGCATCGACGTGATGACCACCGAGACCACCTGCCTGTCCTCCATCTGGCCCGCCGATCATACCTTGAAGGCACACCTGGCCGTACTGGGCCGGGGAGAGGCGTTCAAGCCCCAGGCCCCCGCCGACGGGGCCTACTATGACGGACTCATTGAGGTGGAGCTGGACAAGATCCGCCCCATGATCGCCTTGCCCTTCCACCCCTCCAACGCCTACACCATCCAGGAGTTCCAGGAGAACCTGGACGAGCTGCTCCACCAGGTGGACGAGGACACGGTGCGCCAGCTCAAGCTCAAGAACCGGCCCGCCTCACTGAGGGAGAAGATTGTGGACGGCAAATTCCGGGTGGATCAGGGAGTCATCGCCGGCTGCTCCGGCGGTACTTACCAGAATATCGTGCGGGCGGCCCAGATCCTGGACGGCCGCGCCATCGGCTCCGGCGAGTTCTGGCTGTCGGTCTATCCCACCAGCCAGCCCGTCAACCTGGAGCTGACCCGGAGGGGCTACATTGCCTCCCTCATGGCCGCCGGCGCCTCCATCCGCTCCTGCTTCTGCGGCCCCTGCTTCGGCGCGGGCGACGTGCCCGCCAACGGGGCTTTCTCCATCCGTCACTCCACCCGTAACTTCCCCAACCGGGAGGGGAGCAAGCCCTCCGACGGGCAGGTGTCCTACGTGGCCCTCATGGACGCCCGGAGCATCGCCGCCACCGCCCTCAACGGCGGCGTGCTCACCGGGGCCGACGAGCTGCCCGCACCCCCGGCCGATCCTGCCGAGGAGCCCTTCGCCTACGACGACACCCCCTACAAGGCCCGGGTCTACTTCGGCGTGGGGCGGCCCGACCCCGGCCAGGAGCTGGTGTTCGGCCCCAATATCGCCGACTGGCCGGAGCAGGTGGCCCTGCCGGAGAACCTGCTGCTTACGGTGTGCTCGGCCATCTATGACCCCGTCACCACCACCGACGAGCTCATTCCCTCCGGCGAAACCTCCTCCTACCGCTCCAACCCCGTCAAGCTCTCCGAGTTCGCCCTCAGCCGCAAGGATCCCCAGTACGTGCCCCGGGCCAAGGAGGTGCTGGCGGTGGAACGGCTCCGCCGCACCAATCCTGGTGATCCCCGGGTGGGGGAGGCCCTGCTGGGCCATGACCCGGCGGACACCGGCCTGGGCTCCCTGGTGATGGCCCTCAAGCCCGGCGACGGCTCCGCCCGGGAGCAGGCCGCCTCCTGCCAGCGGGTGCTGGGCGGCGCGGCCAACCTGGCCGCGGAGTATGCCACCAAGCGCTACCGCTCCAACGTGGTCAACTGGGGCATGCTGCCCTTTATCGCCGAAGACGTGAAGGACTGGAACCTCCAGCCAGGCGACCGGATCTACCTGCCCGGCATCCGCGCCGCCGTGGACGGCGGGGCGGAGGAGGTATCGGCCGTCCTCCTCCAGAACGGCACGGAGCGGCCCGTCACCCTCAAGCTTCCCGGCATGACCCGCGAGGAGCGGGACATCGTGCTGGCGGGCTGCCTGATCAACTACTACGCCAAGTAGGGGCGGCCTGTGGCCGCCCGCCCCTGAAAAAGCGGGGAAGCGTAGGGGCCGATGCCCTCATCGGCCCGCCGTTTTCCGGAGCCCTTTACATGTGGCCGTATGGTTGGGAAGGAGGGAGGACTTGTATGAGACGGCATCTCCTTGCATTGCTTGTGTGTGTTCTGCTCTGCCTGATGGTGCTCCCAGGCACCGCCTCCGCCGACAGCGGGCCCAAGCCCGCCGTCACCATCACGGTGGTCAACGCCCCGGCGGGGGAGTACTACCTGGATCTGCTCGTCACCGACCCCGGCGACCATGCAAACATCGATCCGGCAGACTACGATCCCAATCTTCTCCAAGGGCTGCGGGACTGGGAGGTGGACGGCTGGTACCCCGCCCTGGCGGGAGGCACCAGCGTTCCTCTGTTCGGAGATCTGCGGCCGGGGGAGGACGGTACCCATCGTTTTACCTACTACGGCCTGCCCCGCGCCTTTCGTATCGCCGTCTCCGGCCCAGACGGGGCCTGGGCCACGGCAGAGCCCTTTACCCGCACGGTGTTCTACACCCATCTGACGTACGACTGGGAGACCAACTCCATTATAAGGGCCACCTCCCCGGCGGGGTTCTACGGCGTCCAGTTTTTATCCACCCTGGTGCCCACCCTGCTGGTGGAGGGTGGGCTGCTGTGGCTGTTCGGCTTCCGAGCCCGGCGGGACTGGCTGGTGTTCCTCGCCGTCAACCTAGTCACCCAGGCGGGGCTCCACCTGTGGATCGCGGCAGACCTGGTTTCCATCGGCGATTCTGCCCTTCAGTATCTGGTGCTCCTCGTGGCGGAGGTGCCTATTTTGCTGGTGGAGCTGATTGCCTATGTGTTCCTGCTGAAGGAGTACAGCGGGCTCCGCCGGGCGGCCTACGCCGCCTGCGCCAATATCGCCAGCTATGCCGTGGGTTATCTTCCTCTCCACTGGGCGGTGGAATTTCTGGCCCGGTGAGAAGATTTGTTTTACACGGGCGGCAAAATACGGTATAATACGATATGCCGGGTAGGAATTACCCGGCGTATCGCCTGTTTTATTGAGATAAGGGGAAGTATATGAAAAAAATCCTTGCGGGAGCGTGTCTGTTTGGCCTTCTGCTCTCTGCCTGTACTCCTGCCGCCGAACCGGGGGACGACGGCACGCTTCACATCCTGGCCACCACCTACCCGGTCTACCTGTTCACCACAGCGGTGACCGAGGGGGCGGAGGATGTGGAGGTAAGCCTGCTGGTCAACCAGCCCACCTCCTGCCTCCACGACTACACGCTCACCGTCAGTGACATGAGGGCCATCGAGAAGGCCGATGTGCTTGTGATGAACGGTGCGGGGCTGGAGGACTTTATGGGCGACGCCCTGGCGGCCTCTGACGCGGCGGTGATCGACTGCTCGGAGGGCATTGAGCTCCTGCCCGCCCTGGGCCACGAGGGCCACGACCATGACACCGAGTACGACCCCCACATCTGGATGTGTGAAGAGTCAGCACTGGTTATGATGAATAATATTCTTCATGGCTTAGGGGCGTTGGACGAGAAAAATCTGGATTGCTACCGTGAAAATGCCGCTGCGGCTGCGGCCTTGGTGCCAGAAGATGACGCACGAATGGAGAACCTAGCCTGTCCTTATCTGATCACGTTCCACGACGGGTTTCAGTATTTTGCTCTGGACAACGGCCTGAACCTACTGAAGTCCATCGAGGAGGAGGAGGGGGCGGAGGCCTCCGCAGCTGAGATCCAGGAGGTTGTGGATCTGGTGAGGGAATATGAAATTCCAGCTATCTTTACCGAGCGCAATGGCTCTGAAGCTACCGCCCGGGCCATTTCCCGGGAGACCGGCTGTGCGGTGTACCAACTGGACATGATCATGAGCGGCGACGGCACGGGCATCCAGCCCTACCTCGACGCCATGCAGAAAAATATCGACACCATCGCGGAGGCATTGGGATGAGCGTACACAAGCACGGAACCACAGGGCCCGGCTGTGCCGGGACCTGCTGTCTGAAAGCCACCGACCTTGGGGTGAGTTTCGGCGGGGAGGAAGTATTGAGAGATGTTTCCTTCCACCTGCACTGCGGGGAGATCGTGGCCCTTATCGGCCCCAACGGGGCGGGAAAGAGCTCTCTTTTCCGTACCATCCTGGGACAGGTGCCTCACACCGGAACCATTGAGTTCCAACGGGCAGTGGGCGACAAGACCCGGCCGCTGATCGGCTACGTGCCTCAGTCTCCCAGCTTTGACCGGGGAGACCCGGTCAGCGTGTTCGACTTCTTCTCCGCCGCTATCTCCCGCTATCCGGTGTTCCTGCCCTCCCCCCGGAGCCTGCGGGCCAGAGTGGGTGCATGTCTGGCCCGGGTGCATGGGGAGAGCCTGCTGGACCGGCGGATGGGGGCCCTCTCCGGCGGTGAGCTCCAGCGTGTGCTGCTGGCCCTGGCGCTGGAGCCGCTGCCCCACATTCTGGTGCTGGACGAGCCGCTCTCAGGCGTGGACATTGACGGGGAGAAGCAGCTTCTGGACATGTTGGACGAGATCCGTACCCGCTATGACCTGTCCATCCTCCTGTCCACCCACGACTTCGCCACCCTGGGCCAGTTTGCCGACAAGGTGATCCTCCTCAAGGGCACGGTGCTGCGGGTGGGGCCGCCGGATGAGGTGCTGGCCTCGCCGGAGTTCCAGGAGGTCTTTCACCTGAACCTGGGGAAAGGGAACCTGGGGAAAGGAGGGAGGGGCTGATGGATTTCCTGGCCGGGCTCCTGGAGCCCTTTCACTGGCAGTTCATGCGCAACGCCCTGCTGGCGGTGCTGGTAATCTCGCCGCTGTTCGGCCTGCTCTCCACCATGGTGGTCACAAGCCGTATGTCGTTCTTCTCCGACGCGCTGGGCCACTCCGCCTTTACCGGCATTGCCATCGGCACCCTGTGCGGCCTGGCCGATCCCCTGTGGATGGCGGTGCTGTTGGCGGCGGTGTTTGCCCTGCTGTTCACCTATGTGCGCCGAAAGTCCAATATGGCCAGCGACACGGTCATCGGCGTCTTTTCCTCCACCGCCGTGGCCCTGGGTATCTTTATTGCCACCTTCGGCGGCGGCAGCTTCACCCAGTACAACAGCCTGCTCATCGGTGACATTCTCAGTGTGGAGCCCGCCAAGATCGCCCTGCTGGCGGTGATCCTTTTGGTTGTGGTACTGCTGTGGCTGTGCTCCTTCAATCAGCTCATGCTGTCCTCCATCCACCCTGCCCTGGCGGACAGCCGGGGGGTGGGGGTGTTCTGGCAGGAGGCGGTGTTCTCCGCCGCCATCGCCGTGGTGGTCACGGTATCCATGACCTGGGTGGGTCTGCTGGTCATCAACTCCCTGCTGGTGCTCCCCGCCGCCGCCGCCCGGAATGTGGCCCGGAACATGCGGCAGTATCACCTGTTCTCCTTGCTTGGGGCGGTGATCTCCGGCCTGGCGGGGCTGATGACCTCCTATTATATCGGCTCTTCCGCCGGGGCGTCCATCACCCTCTATCTGGCGGTTTGGTTTGCCGTCACCTTTCTCCTGCGAAAAAAGTGTATATAAGCAAGAGCACCGCGGAAGCTTGGCTTCCGCGGTGCTCTTGCTTGCTTTTTATGCCTGAATCGAATCCACCAAGGCGTCGGCCAGGGCATCCAGCTCCACGGCCTTGTCGTCGGAGAGAGAGGAGGCCATACTCAACCGCTCGTTGAGGACGGTCATGTTTTTCATCTCCTCATCGATGAACTTCTGCATGAGATCTCCGGACTTGCAGGCCCAGGAGCCGTTCTCGATAAGGGCGAAGGTGCGGTTCTGGAGGTTGAGGGCTTTCATGTCCTCCAGGAAGCTCTTCATCACCGGGTAGATGCCCAGGTTATAGGTGACGGAGGCCAGTACGATATGGCTGTACTTGAAGGCTTCGGAGATCAGGTAGGACACGTGGGTGTTGGACACGTCGTACACCGACACATTGGTGATGCCCTTCTCACACAGCCTGGCGGCCAGGGCCTGGGCGGCGGCCTCGGTGTTGCCGTACATGGAGGCGTAGGCGATCATGACGCCCTTTTCCTCCGGCTCATAGCGGCTCCACTTGTCGTACTTGTCGATGAAGTAGCCCAGATCCTTGCGCCACACGGGCCCGTGGAGGGGGCAGATGAACTTGATCTGGTCCAGAATGCCGGCGGCCTTGCCCAGCAGCAGTTGGATGTGGGGGCCGTACTTGCCCACGATGTTGGTGAGGTAGCGGCGGGCCTCGTCAATCCAGTCCCGGTCGAAGTTGACCTCGTCGGCGAAGAGCTTGCCGTCCAGGGCGATGAAGGAGCCAAAGGCGTCGGCGGAGAAGAGCGCGCCGTTGGTGGTGTCAAAGGTGACCATGGCCTCGGGCCAGTGGACCATGGGGGCACCCACGAAGGTGACGGTATGCTTGCCGAAGCAGTGGGTGTCCCCCTCCTTCACCTCGACACACTCGTGCTCGTCGGGGTGGAAGCCGAACTGCCGCATGAGCATGAAGGACTTCTCAGTGGAGATCACCTTCACCTTGGGGTAGCGGCGGAGGATCTGCTCCACGCTGGCTCCGTGGTCGGGCTCCATGTGGTTGACCACCAGCCAGTCCAGGGGCTTGTCGCCCAGCAGGTGGTCCAGGTTGTCCTGGAGCTGGCGGTAGGCGGACCAGTCTACCGTGTCGAAGAGGACGGACTGCTCGTCCAACAGCAGATAGGCGTTGTAGGACCCCCCCCTGGGGATGGGGTGGATGTTTTCAAACAGGTGGAGCCGGTGGTCGTTGGCCCCCACCCAATACAGATCGTCCGTTACCTTGCGCACGCAATACATTGCGATTCCTCCTTCTGTTCGTTAGGCCTCAATGAACTGATCCTTGCCCTCGGCGCACTCGGGGCAGACCCAGTCCTCGGGCAGGTTCTCAAACAGGGTGCCGGGGGCGATCTCGGCGTCCTCGTCGCCCAGCTCAGGGATGTACTCATAGCCGCAGCCGCCGCAGACATAGCGCTTGCCGATGGGCTCGGGCTTGGGGGCGGGAGGCCGCTTCATCTTCACCATGGGGGGCGCCGGCTGCTTCTCACCAGTGTCCAGGGCGGCGGCCAGCAGGGGCAGGATCTCGTTGACATCGCCCACGATGCCGTAGTCGCAGTTCTTGAAGATAGGGGCGTTGCCATTCTTATTGATGGCCACGATGGTGGAGGCGTCCTTGATGCCCTTCAGATGCTGGGTGGCACCCGAGATACCGCAGGCGATGTATAGGTTGCCGGTAAACTTCTGGCCGGACATGCCTACATAGCGGCTCAGAGGAACATATTTGAGCGTCTCGGCCACCGGGCGGGAGGAACCCACCGCGGCGCCGGCAGCTTTCGCCAGGTTCTCAATGAGCTTCATGTTCTTCTTGTCGCCGATACCCTTACCGGCAGAGACCACCCGCTCAGCCTGGTTGATGGGGGTGTCCATGGGGATGCCCACGGTAAAGTCGTGTCCGTCCTTCTTCAGTGCCTCCACCAGGGCGGCCACCTTGTCCTTGGACGCTCCGTCCCGGAAAAGCTGGCGCTTGCGCACGCCGGTGATGGGGGCGGGCTTTTTGGCTACAGAGCGGCTGCCGCTGCCGCTGCCCTTGGAGATTTTGCCGATGAGGTGGGAGGCAATAACCACCCGCTGAATCTCATTGGTGCCCTCGTAGATGGTGGTGATCTTGGCGTCGCGGTACATCCGCTCCACGTCCATACCTTTGAGGAAACCAGTGCCGCCGAAGATCTGCACCGCGTCGTTGGTGACCTCCAGGGCAATGTCCGAGGCGTACATCTTGGCCATGGCGGACTCCATGCCGTAGGGCTCGTGGTGCTCCTTCAGCTCGGCGGCGGAGTAGATGAGGAACCGGGCGCAGCGCAGCTTGGTGGCCATGTCCGCCAGCTTGAAGGCCAGGGACTGCTGGGCGGCGATGGGCTTGCCGAACTGAACCCTCTCCTTGGAGTACTCCAGGGCGGACTCATAGGCCCCCTGGGCGATGCCCAGGGCCTGGGCTGCGATGCCGATACGGCCGCCGTCGAGGGTGGCCATGGCGATTTTGAAGCCGTCACCCTCCTTGCCCAGCAGGTTTTCCTTGGGTACCTTCACATCATTAAAGATCAACTCAGCGGTAGAGGAGGAACGGATACCCATCTTGTCATAGTGGTCGCCAAACTCGAATCCCTTCCAGCCCTTCTCCACAATGAAGGCGGAGATGCCCCGGGTGCCGATGTCAGGGGTGGTGACGGCAAAGACCACATAGGTGTCCGCCTTGGGGGCGTTGGTGATGAAGATTTTGCCGCCGTTGAGCAGCCAGTGGTCGCCCTTGTCCACGGCGGTGGTCTCGGTGCCGCCGGCATCGGAGCCGGCGTTGGGCTCGGTGAGGCCGAAGGCGCCAATTTTTTCACCTCTGGCCAGGGGTATCAGATATTTCTTTTTCTGCTCCTCAGTGCCGAAAGCGAAGATCGGCCAGGAGCCAAGGGACACGTGGGCGGACAGAATCACGCCCGTGCCGCCGTCTACCCGGGACAGCTCCTCCACGGCGATGGCGTAGCTAATGGCATCCAGCCCCGCGCCGCCGTACTCCTTGGGGTAGGGGATACCCATCAGGCCCAGCTCCCCCAGTTTTTTTACGGCTTCGGCCGGAAACTCATTGGCCTGATCCAGGGAGAAGGCGATGGGCTTGACCTCCTCTTCGGCGAAGGCGCGGATCTTGGCGAGCAACTGTTCATGCGCTTGGGTCGTCTGGAACAACATGTTGCTTCCTCCTTACACATAATTAAAAGTGGATAAAATTAGTCCAATTTGTAGGCGAAAAAATCAGTCTGCCGGACCCAGAATGTCCTCCAAAGTGTGGGCCTTCAGTTCCGCATTCAGCTTTTCCTGAATGCCTGCCAGATGGCAGTGAACCGTACAGCCGCCATGGCTGGCCCGCCAGGGACAGGAATAGGTGGGATCCATACAACTGCTTAGGCGGGAATCCTCTCCCATAGCGGTCATCAGGTCGTAGAGAGTGACCCGGTTGAGCTCTGCCGACAGGCGGCAGCCACCTTCGGCGCCGCGGGCTACCTCCACAAATCCGGCCCTGGCAAGCTTTTTGAGAATCTTGTGTGCAAAGGACTGGGGGACCAGCTCCCGCTCCGCCGCCTCCGCCGCTGTACGGCGCTCCCCATCCCGCAGGGTGCGCAGCAGGCGCAGGGCATAATCGGTTTCGCGGGTAATCACAGCCGCTCCACTCCTTTCTGATTGGTCTGGCTACAACATATCATTTTGGATAAAGTTTGTCAAGTATAATTTTCCAAAATCGTCACAATGTAAAAAAACGCGCGGCATGTTTTGGCATGCCGCGCGCTGAGGTCAGGATTTTCAGCCCAGCAGATGGATGCTGGTGATCAGGCCGGAGAACACAATGGAAACGGTGGAGCACAGCTTGATCAGGATGTTGAGGGAGGGACCGGAGGTATCCTTGAAAGGGTCGCCCACAGTGTCGCCGATGACGGCGGCCTTGTGGCAGTCGGAGCCCTTGCCACCATGGGTGCCGCTCTCGATGTACTTCTTGGCGTTGTCCCAGGCGCCGCCGGCGTTGGACATGAACACGGCCACCACGAAGCCGGTGACGGTGACGCCGCCCAGCAGGCCCACCACGGCCTCTGCGCCCAGAATCAGGCCGGTGACCACGGGCACTACAATGGCCAGCAGGGAGGGGACCACCATCTCATGCAGAGCGCCCTTGGTGCAGAGATCCACACAGGAGGCGTAGTCGGGGTCGGCCTTGCCCTCCATGATGCCGGCGATCTCCTTAAACTGGCGGCGCACCTCCACCACGATGGACTGGGCGGCCCGCTGCACGCCGCTCATGGTCAGGGCGGCGAAGAGGAAGGTGAGCATGGCGCCCACGAACAGGCCCACCAGAACGGCGGGGTTAGTGATGGAGAGATCCAGCGTGTCCACCTTGACCTTCACCACGTCCACATAGCTGACCAGCAGGGCCAGGGCGGTGAGGGCGGCGGAGCCGATGGCAAAGCCCTTGCCGGTGGCGGCGGTGGTGTTGCCCAGGGAGTCCAGGGCGTCGGTGCGGTTGCGCACCTCCTCGCCCAGGCCGCTCATCTCGGCGATGCCGCCGGCGTTGTCGGCCACGGGGCCGTAGGCGTCGGTGGCCAGGGTGATGCCCAGGGTAGACAGCATGCCCACCGCGGCGATGCCGATGCCATACAGGCCCTTGGAGAAAAGCTCGCCATAGTTGGCCGCATTGGTGGTCAGGGAACCGCCGGCGGCCAGGAAGGAGACGATGATGGCCACGCCGATGATGACGATGGGGGCGGCGGTGGACTTCATGCCCAGGGAGATGCCGCCGATGATGGTGGTGGCGGCGCCGGTCTCGGTGGAGTCGGCCAGGCCCTGGGTGGGCTTATAGGTGTCGGAGGTGTAGTACTCGGTAAAATAGCCGATGGCGCAGCCGGCCACCAGACCCGCCAGAATGGCGATGTAAGGGCCCCAGGAGCCCATGATGTAATAGGTGACGGGGGCGGCGATGACGGCGGCCAGCACGGCGGCGGTGTAGGTGCCTTTGCGCAGAGTAGCCAGCAGGGACTTCTGGGTGGCGTTCTCCTTGGTGCGGATCAGGAAGGTGCCGATGACGGAGCACACCACGCCCACCACGGCGATGATGAGGGGCAGAAGCATGGCGTTCCAGGTCAGGCCATCGGCGGCGTAGGCGGAGGCGCCCAAGGCGAAGGTAGCCAGAATGGAGCCCACGTAGGACTCATACAGGTCAGCGCCCATGCCGGCCACGTCGCCCACGTTGTCGCCCACGTTGTCGGCGATGGTGGCGGGGTTACGGGGGTCGTCCTCGGGGATGCCGGCCTCCACCTTGCCCACCAGATCGGCGCCCACGTCGGCGGCCTTGGTGAAGATGCCGCCGCCCACGCGGCCGAACAGGGCCATGAAGGAGGCGCCCATGCCGAACATGACCATGGTCTGGGCGATCTGGGCGGCCTCAAACCCTGCGATGTACTTGAGAATGTGGAACCAGATGGACACGTCCAGCAGACCCAGGCCCACCACGGTGAAGCCCATGACCGCGCCGGAGGAGAAAGCCACGTTCAGGCCCCGGTTGAGGCTCTCATGGGCGGCGTTGGCAGTGCGGGCGTTGGCGGAGGTGGCAATCTTCATGCCCACAAAGCCCGCCAGGCCGGACCAGATGCCGCCGGTCAGGAAGGCGAAGGGGATAAACCAGTTGTCCAGCATCCCGACTCCTGCCAAAATTAACAAAATGACGAAGACAATGATAAAGATCTTTGCAACGGTAGTATACTGGCGCTTAAGGTAGGCATTTGCGCCCTTACGGATGGATGCGGCCAGCTTTTGCATCAGTTCGGTGCCCTCTGAGAACTTGAGCACCTTCTTGGCTTGGGTTAAGGCGAAGATTAATGCAATTAATGCACCTACTAAGCCGACCCAAAACAGGTTTTCCAACAACTTTCCCCACTCCTTTTTTTCTTTGGAAGCCTTGTAACACAAGGCTTCCAGCGTTAAGAGACAATATAATATTAACGCAAAAAGGGGTGATTTGGCAAGTATATCTTAAGATAAGAAAGCGTCAAATCCTAGGATTTGACGCTTTCGACAAAAACGAATGATTGGTTTAAGAACGCTTCCATGCATTTCTGCTAAAGAGAACGAGAACAGGCAGAACCTCCAGGCGCCCGATCAGCATACACAGGGAGAGCACCAGCTTGGAGAAGCCGGAAAAGGCGGAGTAGTTGCCCATGGGGCCCACCAGCTCCAGTCCGGGGCCCACATTGCCGATGCAGGAGACTACGGCGGTGAAGGTGGTGCCAAAGGAGAAGTTGTCCACCGACACCAGCAGCGTGGCCCCCAGGGCGATGAAAAGATAGGCTGCAAAAAAGAGCTGGACGGAGCGCAGGCTGTCCTCATCTACCACCCGGCCGTCCAGCTTGACCACGTTGACGGAGCGGGGGTGCACCACCTGCCGGATCTCCCGGCGGATGCACTTGAGCAGGAGCAGAACGCGGGAGCACTTGATGGCGCCGCCGGTGGAGCCGGCGCAGGCGCCGATGAACATGAGCAGCACCAGCAGAATCCGCGAAAACTCCGGCCACAGGTTGAAGTCAGTGCTGGCGAAGCCGGTGGTGGAGATAATCGAGCCCACCTGAAACGCGGCGTGGCGCACGGCGGAGCCGTCCGCCGGATACATGGGCCAGATGTTGATGGAGATCAGGAGGGTGCTGAAAGCCACCACGGCCAGAAAGAAGCGCAGCTCGTCGCTGCGGAGCGCCTGGTGTACCTTGCCGCAGAGCAGCAGGAAGTAGAGGGCAAAGTTGATGGAGAAGACCAGCATGAAGAGCGTGATGATGACCTCAATGGCGGGGCTTTCATAGGCCGCAATAGACAGGTTTCTGGTGGAGAAGCCGCCGGTGCCCGCGGTGGCGAAGGAGTGAACCAGGCTGTCATACCACGGCATGCCGGCGATTCGCAGGCAGAAGACCTCCAGCAGAGTGAGGGCGCAGTAGATGCCGTAGAGGATTTTGGAGGACTGGCTGGTCTTGGGTACCAGCTTGCTCACAATGGGCCCGGGGCTCTCGGCGCGCATCACATGCAGGGTCCGTCCGCCCAGGCTGGGCAGCAGGGCGATGGTGAGGATCAGCACCCCCATGCCGCCCATCCAGTGCATGAAGGAGCGCCAGAAAAGGATTCCCCTGGGCAAGGGCTCCACTGCGGTCAGGATGGAGGCACCGGTAGTGGTGAAGCCGGAAACCGACTCGAAGAAGCAGTCCACATAGGAGGGGAAAAAGCCGCTGAAAAAGAAGGGGAGGGCGCCGAAAGCGCTCATCAGCAGCCAGATGAGGGCCACAGCGAAAAAGCCCTCCCGGGGGAAAAAGTGGTCGTTGCTAGGTATGAGGGAAAGGGCGAGCCCCACCGCTCCCGTCATGGCAATGGACAGGAGGAAGGGGAGGGGATTTTCGCGGTAGAACAGGCAGACCAGCAGGGGGAGGAGCAGCGCGCCCGCCTCTACCAGCAGGGTCTTGCCCGTCAACTTGAAGACCAGGCGGAAGTTCATGCGTCGCCTCCCAGCTCCAGAAGGGAGTCCTCAAAGATGTCGTTGAGATCCAGAATCCCGTGGTTGCGGGATATGACGATCACGGTGTCACCAGCGGCGATGGAAGAGGAGCCGTCAGGGATTACGATACGGCCCTGGTGCACCAGGACGGCGACCAGGATGCCAGGCTTCAGGCGCAGCTCTCGCAGGGGGGTGTCCCGGTTTCGGGTGGTTGCATTGGCCACAAATTCCATAGCCTCGGCGTGGCCGTCGGCGATCTTGTAAAGGGCGTTCATGACGCTGCCCTTGGAGTTCTGCATACCGCGTACCACCTGAAGAATCTGCCCGGCGGTCAGCAGCTTGGGGGAGATCACGCTGTCCAGCCCAGCGGCGTGGGCGATGCCGGCATAATTCTGGCGGTTGGACTTGGCCACCACCTTGGGTATGCCCTGCTGCATGGCGTAGAGGGAGATAATGAGGTTGTCTTCATCCCGGTCGGTGAGGGCTACGAAGGCGTCGGAGGCGGTCACATCCTCCTCTTCCAGAAGTTCCTGGTCGGTGCCGTCGCCGCAGATGACCGTGGCCTTGGGCAGTACCTCGCTGAGATGGCGGCAGCGGTCCAGACTGCGCTCAATGATCTTTACGTGTATGCCAAGCCGCTCCAGAATGGCGGTGAGGTAGTGTGCGATTCGTCCGCCGCCCACCAGAAATACGTTGCGGCACCTGGGATTGTGCCGCCCCAGCAGGCGAAAGAAGGCGGTCAGGCCGGTAGGCTGGCCGATCAGATAGAGCCGGTCGCCCACCTGGGGCACAAAGGAACCGTCGGGGATGACCACATCTCCCTCCGCCCGCTCGGCGGCACAGAACAGCATAGGGAGGGACTGGAGCTGGCCGCTCTGGGCGGACAGGGGATGTCCCACCAGAAAGTCCTCCTCCCGCACCCGGAAGCCAATCAGCTCCACCCGACCCCGGCAAAAGGTCTCCAGATTGGCGGCAGGGGGAAAGCGAAGCAGACGGGCGATCTCCGCCGCCGCGGCGTTTTCCGGGTTGATGACCAGGTCGATGCCCAGGGCCTCCTTCAGCAGGGAGAGCTCCATAGCATATTCTACATTGCGTACCCGGGCGATCGTATACTTGGCGCCCAGCCGCTTGGCGGTCAGGCAGCAGACCATGTTGACCTCATCCATACTGGTGGCGGCGATCAGCACATCCGCAGCATCCACACCCGACTCTCTCAGGGCGGAAATGGACGCGCCGTTGCCTTTGACACACATGACATCCAGGGCCTCAGAGGCGTGGCGGAGAGCGGCGTCGTTGGTGTCAATTACGGTGATATCGTGCTCCTCCTGAGAGAGGTGCTCGGCCAGGGTAAAGCCCACCTTGCCGTCGCCCACGATGATGATTTTCAAGCTCCATACATCCTTTCAGAGCGCCCGGAGGTGCCCCACAACACATTGCATGCTAATCTTAACGCAATCTTAACACGCATGCAAGGACATTATGCGTAATTTGCCGAAAAAGAGCCCCTCTCCACAGGGAGAGGGGCTCTTTTTCGGCTTTTATACCGTCCATTCACTGTGCACCAGGCCGACCAGATACCAGTCACCCTGATAGCATTCAAACACCAGTTTGAGAGAACACCAGTCGTATCCGGCCATCTGTTCGTCCAGACCGGGAAAGTGATACTCCACAAAACGTCCCTCCGGATAGGCGGAGGCCACATTTTCCAGCGCGTTTCCCTGCATCAGAACGGTGTCTACCGCCGTCTCAGGGGCGGCAGTATAGTCGGCATTGAAGACGTAGCGCTCAAAATACTCCCGTCCGGTCAGTTCAATGGGGGCGCCGGTGCCGTCCTCAATACCCCACACATAAGGGATGTCGTCCTCGGGCAAGAGGACGAGCTGGGCGGGGAGGAGATTGCGGTCACAACTGGGCTCCACCGTGGAGTAAGGCGTCAGGGTAACCCCTTTCTCCGGGTGCACCAGCGCGGCCAGGGCCTCATAATCACTCTCCTTCAGCGCGGCGAGAACCTGTCCGGCACGGTCGGACAGGCAGGAGGTGCCGGCGTCGGCCGGCGCGGCCTGGTAGAGGGTAGATCTACCCTCTACCTCAATAGCGTCCAGCGCGGAAACTGCGGGATACTCCGCTGCGGTGGCACGGACCGAGTTCAGGCTGGCAGAGGAGATCCCGCTGCCGAACAGGGTGCCCAGTGCAAGCCCGCCCAAAAGGGCGATCAGGGCAAATAGCACGGCCTTCTTCATCCGGTACACACCTTTCCTGTCAGGGGAAATTCACAATTCCTTATTTTAAAAGCAGCACACAAAAAAAGCAACAACAAAAGGTTACAAAAGCTAGGATGCTTTTGTATATCTTGCAATGATGGGAAAAAGGAGGTATAATAAAAAATAGTTTTTTGTCAGAACAAGGAGGATTATCATGCACGAACACGAGCTGCAATTTCATATCAAATGTAAGGCCGGCGACGTGGGCCGCTACTGTTTCCTGCCCGGTGATCCCGGCCGCTGCGAGAAGATCGCAGCCTACTTTGATAACCCGGTGAAGGTACAGAGCAACCGGGAGTACACCACCTATACCGGAACCCTTCTGGGGGAGAAGGTGAGCGTCTGCTCCACCGGCATCGGCGGCCCATCTGCGGTGATCGCCATGGAGGAGCTGCACAACATCGGCGCGGACACCTTCATCCGGGTGGGCACCTGCGGCGGCATCGCCCTGCCCGTTAAGAGCGACGATGTGGTGATCGCCACCGGCGCGGTCCGCCACGAGGGGGCCAGCCGGGAGTACGCCCCCATCGAGTTCCCCGCCGTGTCCGACTATGAGGTGCAGAGTGCCCTGGTGCAGGCTGCCAAAAACCTGGGCAAGCCCTGGCACGCCGGCGTGGTGCAGTGCAAGGATTCCTTCTATGGACAGCACGACCCCAAGCGGATGCCAGTGAGCCAGGAGCTGCTCTACAAGTGGGAGGCGTGGAAGCGCCTGGGTGTCCTGGCCTCCGAGATGGAGTCTGCCGCCCTGTTCTGCTGTGCCGCTGCCCTGGGGGTGCGCTGCGGCTCCTGCTTCCACGTCATCTGGAACCAGGAGCGGGAGGCTGCCGGGCTGGATCAGGAGGAGAGCCACGATCTGTCCGCCGCCCTGGAGGTAGGCATCGAGGCCGTCAAGCTGCTGATCGAAGCCGACCGGGCCGCGAAGGGGTGAGCCGCAGAACCGCTCCGCCCTGCCTTTGCATAGTGAAAAATGCCTGGAACCATGTGGTTCCAGGCATTTCTTATTGCTTATTTTACCGTTTTCAGCGCCCGCATGGCGTTGAGAATGGCGATGACGGACACGCCCACATCGGCGAACACCGCCTCCCACATATTGGCCGCACCGGCGGCGCTGAGCGCCAGCACCAGGAACTTGACGGCCAGGGCGAAGACAATGTTCTGACGGACGATGGCCAGGGTGCGCCGGGCGATTCGAATGGCGTCGGCAAGCTTGGAGGGCTTGTCATCCATCAGCACGATGTCGGCGGCCTCAATGGCGGCATCGGAGCCCAGGCCGCCCATGGCGATGCCGATATCGGCCCGGGAGAGCACCGGGGCGTCGTTGATGCCGTCGCCCACGAAGGCCAGGGCCCCCTTGGGGGAAACCTCACCCAGCAGAGCCTCCACACGGGTCACCTTGTCGGCGGGGAGGAGCTGGGTGTGTACCTCGTCCAGGCCCAGCTCCTGTGCCACTGACTCACCCACGGCTTTGGCGTCGCCGGTGAGCATGACGGTTCTGCGCACACCACAGGCCTTCAGCGCGGTGATGGCCTCCTTCGCGTCGGGCTTCACCTCGTCGGAGATGACGATGTGGCCCAGGTAGACCCCATCGGAGGCCACGTGGACGGTGGTGCCTACCCGGTGGCAGGGGTGCCAGCTCACGCCGATGTCCTCCATCAGCTTGTCGTTGCCGGCGCAGATCTGGCGGCCGTCCACTGTGGCCCGCACGCCCCGGCCGGACAGCTCCTCCACATTGGATACCCGGGAGGCGTCCAATTCCTTGCCGTAGGCCTCCTTGAGAGAGCGGGAGATGGGGTGGTCGGAGTAGCGCTCCGCCAGGGCGGCCAGCTCCAGAAGCTGCGCCTCGCCGCAGTGGTCGGGATGGATGGCGGTGACGTTAAACACGCCGCGGGTCAGAGTGCCGGTCTTGTCAAAGACCACCAGTTCCGTTTTGGCCAGTACCTCCAGATAGTTGCCGCCCTTTACCAGAATACCGTTTTTAGAGGCCCCGCCGATGCCGCCGAAGAAGGACAAGGGCACGGAGATGACCAGGGCGCAGGGGCAGGAGACCACCAGGAAGTTCAAAGCCCGCTGGATGGAGTCCACCCATTGGATGGAGGTAAACAGGGGGGGCAGGAGGGCCAGAGCCACGGCGGCCAGCACCACGGCGGGGGTGTAGTACCGGGCGAACTTGGTGATGAAGTTTTCTGCCTTGGCCTTCTTGCTGGAGGAGTTCTCCACCAGATCCAGAATTTTAGCCACAGTGGACTCCTCAAAGGCCTTGGTGACCCGAACCCGCAGCAGGCCGGACAGGTTGACACAGCCGGAGATCACATCGTCGCCGGGCTGGGCCTCCCGGGGGAGGGACTCGCCGGTGAGGGCCGCAGTGTCCACGTTAGAGGTGCCCTCCAACACCACGCCGTCCAGGGGGATGCGCTCGCCGGCCTTGATGACGATGGTGTCACCCACCGCCACATCCTCGGGGTCTACCTGCCGGAGCTGACCGTCCACCTCAATGTTGGCGTAGTCGGGCCGGATATCCATCAGGGAGGTGATGGACTTGCGGGACTGGTCCACAGCGTAGCTCTGAAAGAGCTCGCCCACCTGGTAGAACAGCATGACGAATACGGCCTCGGGGTATTCACCCGTGGCCAGGGCGCCCACAGTGGCCAAGGACATCAGAAAGTTTTCATCAAAGACCTGGCCGTGGGCGATGTTGCGCACGGCCCGCCACAGGACATCCCAGGCAATGACGGCATAGGGGATCAGAAAGGTGAACAGCCGCAGCCATCCCTCAGTGGGCAGGAGAAGTGCGACCGCAAAGAGCACTGCGCTGGCGAGGACGCGGAAGAGCATTCGCTTTTGCTTCTTGGACATAGGACATCGCTCCTTTGAAAAAATCCGGGACGGCCGCCGTAGGCCGTCCCTGGTGCGGTCAGCGGACGATGGTACAGTCTGGCTCCACCTTTTTGCACACCTTGACGACCTCGTTCAGAATTTCATCAAACCGGGTGTCGTCGGCGTCCAGGGTCAGCTTCTGGGTCATGAAGCTGACGGTGGCGTCGTGGACGCCGTCCAGCTTCTTGATAGCGGCCTCCATCTTGGCGGCGCAGTTGGCACAGTCCAGATCAATGAGCTTAAAGTGCTTTTTCATGGTAAAGTCTCCATTTCTTTATAGAATATGCAGAGGCAGCAGCTCCGCCACGTGCTCCATCCCCTGGTCCAATATGGTGCGCACGTGCCCGTCGGCCAGAGAATAGAATACAGTCTTGCCCTCCCTGCGGGCCTTGACCAGCCTGCTCTGCTTGAGAGAGCGGAGCTGGTGGGAGATGGCAGACTGAGTCATGCCCAGGAGCTGGGCGATGTCGCAGACGCACATCTCTGATTCAAAGAGGACGTACAGGATTTTAATGCGGGTGGAGTCGCCAAAGATTTTGAACAGCTCCGCCAGATCGTAGAGAACCTCCTCATCCGGCATGTTCTGGTTGACCTGGTTCACGATGGCCTCATGCACATGCATGTACTCGCAGCGTTCCACATCCTTGGGTTCCGGCATCCGATCACATCCTTTCTAAAACATATGAGCTATTGTTCATGTGTTATTATATGCTTGATTGTTCAAATGTCAATAGGCTTTGCAAAAATATTTTTATTGCCCACCAGGTGATCTGGCGGTATGATTAGAAAAAAGGAGGGAAACACGAATGAAGCGAGACGCAAATCCGGAGAAGGGGCTGGAGGCTCTGGATCAGTGTGAATACATGGTTCTGGCCATGACCGATGGAGAGGGAAAGCCCTACTGCATCCCCCTCAACGGGGTACGGGTGGGGGAGAAGATCTATTTCCACTGCGCAAAGGCAGGGGAGAAGGTGGACTGTCTGCGGACCCATCCGCAGGTCTGCCTGACCGCGGTGGGACACCAGCGGGTGATCCAGGCCATCTATGAGACGGAGTACCAGTGCGCAGTGGTACGCGGCACCGCCGGAGAGGTCACAGACGAGACGGAGATGCGGGAGGCCCTCTGGGCTCTCTGCCGCAAGTACAGCCCGGACTGCCTGGAGCGGGTGGAACAGGTGATTGACGACAGCTTTGCCCGGGTGGCCATCTGGAAAATCTGTATTGAGTCCGTCAGCGGCCGCTGGAGGGATTACAGCGGCCAGGGCTGACCAGAGGCGCGTATGTGGATTCTATATGCCTTTGCCTCCGCGTTCTTTGCGGGAGTGACCGCCGTCTTGGCCAAGCTGGGCATGGAGGGAGTCAATTCCCATCTGGCCACGGCACTGCGCACCATTGTGGTGGCGCTCTTCGGCTGGGCAATGGTTTGGGTGGCGGGCTCCAGCGGCGCAGTCGGGGCGCTTGAACCGCGGAGCTGGCTGTTTCTCATCCTGTCCGGTCTGGCCACCGGAGGGAGCTGGCTGTGCTATTTTCGGGCGCTCCAGCTTGGGGAGGTCAACCAGGTGGCCCCCGTGGATAAATCCAGCACTGTGCTGACCATGCTGCTCTCCATCCTGTTACTGGGAGAGGCGGCCCACTGGAATACTTTATTGGGGATGGGGCTGATCCTGGCCGGCACCCTGGGGATGCTCCAGCGGAAGCCCCGGGAACGGGCCTCCTCCGGCTGGGGGTGGCTGCCCTGGGCGGTGCTCTCCGCCGTGTGCGCCAGCCTGACTTCCATCCTGGGCAAGGTCGGCATGACCGGCGTGGACTCCTATGTCGGCACCGCCATCCGCAACATGGTGGTGCTGGCAATGGCCTGGGCTCTGGTGCTCGGGCTGGGGCTCCAGCGGGAGATTCCGGCGCTGAGCCGGAAAAACTGGGGGTTTCTGGCTGTGTCCGGCGTGTCTACCGGGCTGTCCTGGATGTTTTACTACCGGGCGCTCCAGGAGGGGCCGGCCAGCGTTGTGGCCCCCATCGACAAGCTGAGCATTCTGGTGACGGTTGGCTTTTCCTGCCTGGTGCTCCGTGAGCGGCTGAGCCGCCGGGCTGCCGCCGGGCTGCTCGTGCTCACCTGCGGCACCCTTCTTTTGCTGCTGTAGCATGAAACAGCGCCCCATGGCTTTTGCCACGGGGCGCTGTTTTGGCCTAAACAGAGGCAGCTGCGTTTGTTTTTTTCCGTCTGCGGCGGAGGAACAGCAGGGCGAGAAGTACCGCCGCAGCCGCGGCGGCCAGTACCCAGGGGAGAAGGGTTCCGCTTCCGGAGGCGCTGAGCAGCAGAGTACCGGCGGTGGGGGCGGTGAGCACCAGATAGCTGCCATCCCGCTCCGCCTCGATAGGGACGGCGGAGCCGTCCTGAAGCAGGGCAGCGCGCACAGAGCCCCTAAGACCGTCGGCGCATACCCGCAGCGTCACGGTGTCAGGGAGCTCCGCCCCGTCCGTGATCTGGTAGTCATAGGCGGCAGCGCCGTCTACCGGCTCCGGCCGCTGTGCCAGCTCCAGCCGTGCGTCGGGAGAGAATGCTCCCTCGGCGAGAAGCAGGGGGCGTTCTCCGCCGGAGGAGATAGTGGTCACCCAGTCCTCGTAGACTGCCTCCACCGTCAGGCTCCGGGTGATGTGGTTGTGGTCAAAGGGAGCCCAGGCGCCATAGCGCCCGCCGTCGCTGGGTACTTCCGGGAAGGCGGCGGGGTCCAGGCTGCCGCCGTAGGGCACCTCCACTGTGTCCACCACCTGCTCCCCGGCCTGGAAGGTGACGCGGAAGGTGAGAAAGTCCGCCGGAATGCCCTCCAGGGCGGAGAAGGCGCCAAAGGAGAGGGGGGCGGTCTGCCCGGCGTAGTCGATGCCGTCAATTCCGACTGCCTTCTCCTGAAGGTAATAGTTGCCGGAAACTGTGCCGTCAGCCCAGCCGGCCACCGCGCCCAGACGTTCGCCGCTGCCGTCGATGCGGGTCATGGCGATGCAGTCCGCGATATCCCTGCCCTCGCCGGCAATGCCGCCCAGGCTGCTGTCCCCGGTTACGTCGGCCTGGGCGGCACAGGAGCGGAGCACTCCCCGGGAGAGCCCCGCGATACCGCCCGCAAAGGAGCCGTCGTCGGCCCCCACGGGTCCCATACTGGTGCAGGAGAGGGCAGCGCCCACCTCGCCCCGGCCCAGGACACCGCCGGCGCACTCATTCTTGGCGGTGACGGGGCCACGGTTGTCACACTGGTAGAGGATCGCTTTGAGCAGAGCGGTGGTATCCACCAGCAGATTTTCACTGTCCAGCTCCAGATTCTCCTCGGGGTCCAGGGAGAGCTCGGGGGAGACCGCTCCCGCAATGCCGCCCACGTTGGTGTCGGCCTGGATGCCGCCCTCATTCCGGCAGCCTACCACCCGGCCCGGGCCGCTCTGGGCCCCCTCGGCCGAAGTGTTCTCCTTCACCGTCTTTTCCGGAACCTCGGTCAGTTCCACAATGGCTTTCCGGGCCTCGTCAAGCTGCCCGATGATAGCAGTGGTGGTGGCATGCAGCTCCTGGTTGGTCTGGCCGGCCCCCTGGGTCATCTGATCCACCCGTTGGCTGATGTCATCCAAGTGCCCGTCCAGCTCGTCCAGGCGCTCCTGTCCCTTGTCGCCCAAGGTGTCCAGATAGCCGTTCAGGACATCCTCGATGATATCGGCCTGGCTGTTAACCACCCGGAGCTGCTCCACGCTGCCCTGGCTGAAGTCCTTGACATGGCCGTTCAGGGCATCGAGGGCCTTTTCCAGTGCCCGGGCGGCCCGGTCCATGTCACGGCGGGCGTCGCCCATCTCATCTCCGGCCTCTTGCCACAGTGTTGTCAGACGGTCCGCCAAGTGGAACGTGTCGGAGCCCATGGCCTCCAGATGGCCGCTGATGCGGCTGAGGTGCCCGTTGAAATCGATGGAACCCACATCCCAGCGCTTATAGGCATCCAGGATGCCAGCCAGATCCAGGCGGGCCGCAGCCTGGAGGGCGTCCTTGACAAAGGACTCCAGCCGGTCGGTCTCGTCCGCGATCTGACGCAGCTCCGACACAAGACCGCTGTGTTCCCGCTCCAGTGCGTCCAGCGTGGAGGAGAGACTGTCTCCGGTGTCGGACAGGCTGTCCTCCAGAGTGCCGGTCAGATTTTTCAGCCCCTTGCGTAGGGCGGTGAGCTGGTTGCCCACCTCGTCCAGATCGGCGCTGGCCCGCCGGGTGAGGCGGTCCACCTCGTCCAGCAGGCCGCTCATGGCCCCGTTGATGGTCTGGACCGCGTCGTAGACCTGGTCGGCGGCGGCTGAGGTGTCTGTGTTGAAATCGCTGCCCGTTCCGTGGATTACGTCCTGGATAGCGGAGAGGGAGCCATGGATAGCGGAGATATCGTCCACTGCATCTCCGGCTGAAGAATGGATTTGGCCGGAGAGCTGAGTCATGAGGGTGGAAAGGGAGGCCAGGGCGCCGTCCAGCCGCTCCATGGGGTCCTCTCCGTAGGTGAGGGTCACGTAGGGCTCAAACTGGCCCACGATGCCCCCTACGTCCTTACGCCCCAGGATCTCACCATCGTTGAAGCAGCGAAGCAGCGCGCCGTTCTGAATCCCGGCGATGCCGCCGGTGTTGTATCCGGTGTGGGCGTAGCCCACAGCGGCGTGATTGGTGCAGTCGGCCACGGTGCCGGTATTGCGCCCGGCGATGCCTCCGCTGTTGGTGGCGGCATCGTTTCCACCAGTGTTGACTTCCCCCAGGTTAGTGCAGCTCTGGATCATGCCCTCATTGCGCCCGGCAATGCCGCCGCTGTTGGTGTTTCCGGTGACAGAGGCCCGGTTGGTGCAGCTCCGCACCACGCCGGAGCTCCCGTTGACGCCTACCAGTGCGCCCACGTCCTCATCTCCCGTCACATCGCCAGTGACGGTGACTTGTTCCACTGTGCCGTGGTTCTCACCGGCCAGGATGCCCACCTGCGACTGGGAGCCGCCAGGGGCCACTACCCCGTCCAGAATCAGATTTTTTACGACAGCCCCCTCGCCCAGCGTGCGGAACAGGCCTACCTTGGAACCCTTGTCCAGCCAGGCGAAGCCGGAAATGGTGTGTCCGGCCCCGTCAAAGGTGCCGCGGAACACGGGAATGGTGGAAAAGCCGGTACCAGCCAGGGAAATGTCGGCGGCCAGCACCACGGTTACCCCTTGAGACCAGGTATCCGAGGTGCAGCTTTGGGCCAGCTTGAGCAGCCCGCTGGCATCATGAATGGTGATGGTATCCCCCTCCGCGCCGGCGGGGGGCAGCAGTCCCAGGCAGAATACCAGGGCCAGCAGCAGGGCGGCGCCCCGTTTTGCATAGTTCATCATGGCGTTATTCCTCCGTTTCATCCAGTTCCTGCCGCTTGCTCTCAATGAGGGCATCCACGCTGCCGTGGAGCACGCCCTTGAACTCGCCGTCAATGAAACCGGACACGTGGCCCCGGACGTGTCCGTCCAAACGCATGGTGCCGTTCTGGAAGCGCTGTTTCCGGTCCCGGTTGAGGGTAATGGCGGTGCGCTCGATAAGGGCGTCGCCCAGCACCAGGAGCTGGGGCAGCACAGTCATGACCAGGACGATGGAGGTCAGGGTGCCACGGCCCAGGGTATCGCCGATGGAGGAGATAATGGTGTCGGTGGACAGCTTGCCGATGAGAAAGCCGGCCACAGTCATGATGGAGCCGGAAGTAAGCACGGTGGGGAAGCTCTGGTTGAGCGCCTCCACGGCGGCGGCCCGACGGTCAAGCACGGTCTTGAGCTGTAAGTAGCGGTTGGTGATGACGATGGCGTAGTCAATGGTAGCGCCCATCTGTATGGCGCTGACAATCAGGTAGCTCATAAAAAACAGGTTGGTGCCCGTCAGGAAGGGGAAGGAGAAGTTGATCCAAATGGAGCCCTGGATGGTGAGCACCAGCAGGATGGGCAGCCCAGCGGACTTGAAGGTAAACAGCAGGATGACCACCACAAAGAGCACGGTGAGCACACTGATTTTCAGGTTGTCCCCGGTGAAGGAGGCGGCCAGATCCCGGGCGTTGGTGGAATTGCCCACCAGCACCACATCGTCTCCGTAGTATTCCGCGGCAATGGCGCGGATCTGGTCCAGGAGGGCATAGGTCTCCGCCCCCTCCTCGGGGAGATCGGCAGTAAAGACCATCCGGGTCCACTGTTCCCCTTGGAGCTGCTGGAGTCCGTCGTCCAGGGTATCCTGCAATTCCTCCACCTGGCTGGCCTGCTCTCCGCTCAGGCGGATAACCCCCTTGTCCTTCTGCTCCAGCAGGAACTGGAACACATCCAGCAGGGGCACGGAATAGTCGTCCGTGTCCTGAAAGATAGCGCCGTATTCCTCCACGCTCAGGCCGTAAGCCTGGTAGAGCAGCCGGGCCAGCTCGATGTCCACGCCCGCCAGCTCGGCAAACTGCCGGGGGGTCAGCTTGTCGGTGAGGTAGCGGCCGTCCTCCACCTCAATGTTGGCCAAGCCGGTGGCGGTCGTCACGTTGTCCAGGGCCTCCACCCGGCGGAGCACCGCACCCTCGCTGTCGTAGTCCCCACGGGGAACCAGTACGGCAATGGTGTTGGTATAGCCGAAGGTCTCGTTGATCTTGTCCATGGCAATACGGGTCTCCGGACGGTTGCCTGAGTTGGTGGAATTGGTGGAGAATACATAGTCGCACTGGTTGGAGCAGTAAATGCCGCCGATGACGCACACGGCGAACACCGCCGGAAGCACGAAGCGCAGCTTCATGATGAGGCGGCCCCAGCCTGCGATGGAGGGCACTAGGTTTTTGTGGCGGGTCTTTTCGATGCCCCGGTTGAAAAGCATCAGCAGACCGGGCATGAGCAGAAACACCGACAGCATGGAGCAGACAATGCCCTTGGACAGGACGATACCCATGTCGAAGCCGATGCGGAACTGCATCAGCATCAGGGCCACCAGGCCGGAGATAGTGGTGAGGGAGGAGGAGGAGATCTCCACGATGGCCTTGCTCAGGGCGGCAATGTCCGCCTCTCGGGCGTCCAGACCGTTGTCCCGCTCCTCCATATAGCGGTGGCAGAAGATAATGGCGTAATCGATGGCCAAGGCAAGCTGGAGCACCACGGCGATGGCGTTGGTGATGAAGGAAACCGAGTCAAAGAGAAAGTTGGTGCCCATGTTGAGGATGGCGGAGACCACAAACACAATGAGAAAGACCAGGACCTCCAGATAGCTCTTGGAGGTGAACAGGAGTACCGCTACGATGACGGCGGCGGCAATGGCCAGAATGACCGTCATCTCCTGCATAAGGCTGTCTGAGTCGTACGGATCGCCGCTGGGGAAGACGTAGTGATCGTAGGGCGCTGCCAGCTCCTTTACGGCCGCGAGGGCGGCGTCCGCCTCCGGACTGCCCTCCTCACCGGTAAAGGAGACGGAAAAGAGGGCGGAGGAGTCCTTAAAGTGGTCGGTACTGTCGTCAAAGGCGACGGAGGACACGCCATCCAGCTCCGCTAATTGAGCGGCTACCTTTTCGGCTTGGCGGTAGGTCACATTGGAGAGCATGACCTGAGCGGAGGCGTAGGTGGTGAACTCCTCGTCCATAAGGGTCAGCCCCCGTCGGGTCTCGGTTTCGGCGGGGAGATAAGAGGTGATGTCATTGTTGACCACCACCTTGTCAATAGAGCTGCCGCAAAAGAGCACCGCCGCCAGGAAGACCAGAAAGAAGGCCTTTCGCTTGTCGACAATGAACCGCGCCAGCTTGGTTACAGGGGTTTCAGAGCTTGATGTTTGTGACATGGGTGGGATTCCGCCTTTCTAAACCGGGAGCTCGGGTTGAGGAATGAAGTGCTCTACATGCCGAAGCAGCACTTCGTCTGGAACGTCTGCACCGCTGGAGAGCCACCAGCGGATCAGGGCGAGCAGGCCGCCGGCATAGAAGCGGGCCGTCAGCTCCGGGTCAAACCCGGCGGCCGGGGCGCTCTCCGACAGCTTTCGCTTCAGGGCATCCGTAATGATCTCGTCCAGCACGTAGAACTCTGCTGCGCCCTGGACGGTGAGGAACATCCCCCTGTGGGACTTCAGGAAGGAGAGCGCGTTGTGAAAAAGGACCATAAAATACTCCCGGGGCCCGGTACGTGGGTCCAGGGAGGGGTCCACCGGCTCGAAGTATTTCTGTAGTTCGTCCACAGCATAGCGCAGCAGGGCCAGCTTGTCATCGAAATGGGCGTAGAAAGTGGTGCGGTGGACCATGGCGCGCTGGCAGATATCCACCACCGAGATTTCACTCAGCGGACGCTCCTCCAGCAGGGAGAGCAGGGCGTCGGCGAGGAGCTTCCGGGTACGGCGCTGCCGCAGATCTTCCCGGGGCTGGCTGGTTTGTTTCAATGGGATCCGCTCCTTATTCTGGGATGGGAAGAAGTGTAGCACAGACAAAAACAAATGTCAAGATAAACAACATGTGTAGATTAAGTGAAACACACGAAACTTTTTCTGTTGAGGATTATAGGGATACAAATGGAACCGAGCTGTGCGAGAGGGCGGGGAATGAGAGACAACCGCCCTCTTTATATAATTTTATAGGTGCGCAAAGTAGGTTTCGTGCAAAACAAGTAAACCGAAGCCGGATAACCCATTGACGTAGTAGGAGATTGTTGCTATACTAATTTAATCCATATTGATTGGTGGGAAAGCTTGCGCTGCATGGAAGCAGTGATAAGAGAAGAAAAAGGAGGGGAAACGTGTGAAGCTGAATGTGGACGAGGCGTTGCGTTATCTGGGCATCGGCGGACAAGCAGCCGAGTCCATTCGGGCGAGTGTGGCTGCTGTCGCAGACAAGTTAACGGCTGCTATACAGCCCAGATACACCTACCGCGTGTGTTCCCTTCAAAAAACAGAGGCCGGATTCCTGCTGCCGGAGGCCGAGCTGGTCCTTCCGGGCGCGGACGCAGCGAAAATGCTGGAGCAGTGCGATCAGGCCGTGCTGATGGCGTGCACTCTGGGGACGCAGTTTGAAGCCCTCTTGCGCAGGGAACAGGCTCGTGATATGTCCAGGGCAGTCATTCTGGCTGCCTGCGGCAGCGCCTGGGTGGAGGCCGGGTGCGACCAGGTGGAGCAGGAACTGGCGCGTTGTCTTCCGAACCGCTATAGAACGGACCGGTTCAGTCCCGGGTACGGGGATCTGCCGTTGTCTTTGCAGCCGAAGATCTGCGCCGCACTGGATACCCAAAGGCGGCTTGGACTGTATGTAACAGAGAGCTATTTGATGAACCCATCCAAGTCAGTCACCGCCATCATCGGCTTGTCCGACTGGCCCCAGATGGCCCGCATCCGTGGATGCGCATATTGTTCGATGCGTGAGACCTGCAAATTGCGCGTGGGAGGAAAACACTGTGGGAATTGAGATACCTCAAAACAAATTTTTGATCCTGGACGGCGCTATGGGCACCGTTCTCCAGCAGCGGGGACTGTCTCCCCAAGGCCGGCCGGAGCTGCTGAATCTGACGGAGCCGGAGCTGCTGGATTCCGTCTATAAAGAGTACATCGCCGCCGGAAGCCAGGTGATTTATGCCAACACCTTCGGTGCCAACGGCTTAAAGCTAGCCAAGACGGGCCACAGTGTGGAGGAGGTCGTGGGTGCGGCCATCGCTGTGGCAAAGAAAGCGGCGGCCGGTACCGGTACCCTGGTGGCGCTGGATGTGGGCCCGCTTGGCGAGCTGTTGGAGCCTATGGGTACGCTGTCTTTTGAGCGGGCATATGACCTGTTCCGCGAAATGGCGGAAGCTGGTGCAAAGGCCGGCGCGGACTTAATCGTGGTGGAAACCATGACAGACCTGTACGAGGCCAAGGCTGCCCTGCTGGCGGCCAAGGAGGCCGCCCACCTGCCGGTGTTTGTCACCATGTCCTTTGATGCCGGCGGCCGGACCTTCACCGGCTGTACGGTCGCCTCCATGGCCCGTACACTGGAGGGCCTGGGTGCGGACGCTATTGGACTGAACTGTTCGCTGGGGCCAGACCTGCTGGCGCCGCTGCTGAAAGAACTGTGTGAGAATACCCGCCTGCCGGTCATTGCCAAGCCTAACGCGGGCCTGCCGGACCCGGTGGATGGACACTATGATATGGGACCGGAGGACTTTGCCCAGGCTCTGCTGACCTGCGTGGAGGCTGGTATCTCCATCGTGGGCGGCTGTTGCGGTACATCCCCGGAATACATTCGTCGGCTGACGGCAGTTCTGGAAGGAAAAAAGCCCGTATCCCGGCACTATAACAACACCGGTCTTGTCTGTACCCCTGTGACACCCATCCGACTGAATGGTGTGCGGGTGATTGGCGAGCGTATCAACCCCACCGGGAAAAAGCGTTTCCAGCAGGCACTGCTGGAAAATGACCTGGACTATATCCTGGATGTGGGTGTCCAGCAGGAGGATGCCGGAGCGGACATCCTGGATGTGAACGTAGGCTTCCCCGGTGTGAATGAAGTGGTTATGCTGCCCAGAGTGGTAAAGAAGCTGCAAAGCGCGATCGCTGTGCCGTTGCAGCTCGATTCCTCCAACCCGGACGCACTGGAGGCAGGGCTGCGGGTCTATAACGGCAAGGCTGCGGTGAACTCTGTCAACGGAGAGCCGGAGGTTCTGGAGCGTGTGCTGCCTATTGTGAAGAAGTACGGCGCGTCCGTGGTGGGTCTGACGCTGGATAAAAACGGCATCCCCAAAACAGCGGAAGAGCGGGTCGCCATCGCCTGCCGCATTCTGCAGGCTGCTTTGGACCACGGCATCCCCAGAGAGGATGTGTGGATTGACTGCCTGACCCTGACGGTCTCGGCCCAGCAGGAGCAGGCTGCGGAGACGTTGAAAGCGGTGCGGACCATCCGGGAGGAGCTGGGGCTGCAGGTGGTGCTGGGCGTGTCCAACATCTCCTTTGGCCTGCCCAACCGCAAGCTGATCACGCAGAACTTTTTGATTCAGGCCATGCATGCCGGGCTGACTCTGCCCATCATCAACCCAAATCAAACGGAGATGATGGACGCGGTGGCGGCGTACCGTGTACTCTCCGGAGAGGACCGGGAGTGCCGAGCCTATGTTGCCCGTTTCGCGGCGGAGTCCCCTGTCGTGCAGGCAGCGCCGAAGGCGGATGCCCTGACGTTGGGCGATGCGGTCATCCGTGGGTTGAAGGCCGATGCCGGAAAGCTGGCTGCCAAAGCGCTGGAGACCGAGGATGAGCTGTCTCTGGTAGAAAACCACCTGATCCCCGCACTGGACAAGGTGGGAGAGGACTATGACAAGGGTACGGCATTCCTGCCCCAGCTGCTCAGCGCCGCCCAGGCGGCACAGGCAGTATTCGAGGTCATCCGGAGCTCTATTGCCGCCAAGGGCGGTGTGCCCGTGAAGAAGGGAAAACTCATCGTTGCCACTGTGCAGGGCGACATTCATGACATTGGCAAAAATATTGTGAAAACCGTACTGGGAAATTACGGCTACGAGGTGTTGGATCTGGGCCGGGATGTGCCGCCGGAGACCATCCTGCGGACGGTTCAGGAGCAGGGGGTGCGCCTGGTGGGCCTGTCCGCCCTGATGACCACCACACTGCCCGCCATGGAAAAGACCATCCGGTTGCTGCACACTATGGAGGAGCCCCCGGTCATCTTTGTGGGCGGCGCGGTGGTGACGCCGGAATACGCCAAACAAATGAATGCGGACTACTACGCCAAGGATGCCCACCAGTCGGTGGAGATCACCAGAAAGGTCATGGGATGATGGATATCCGCACCTATTTATCGCAGGGAAAGCCATTGCTGTTTGACGGGGCTATGGGCACTTATTTCGCCGCCCATCCGGGCCGGGCTGAGGAACGCTGTGAACGGGCCAACCTGACCCGCCCGGAGGAAATTCTGCGCATCCACCGCGCTTATTTGCAGGCCGGCTGCCGGGCCATCAAGACCAATACCTTTGCCATCAGTGGAGATCTCTCCGATGGGAACGATGAAACCGCCTGCGACATCGTAAATGCGGCCTGCCACCTGGCACGGCAAGCCGCTCAACCCTATGGGGCTTATGTATTTGCAGATCTGGGCCCCGCGCCCCGTGACCACAGCCGCGCCCCGGCAGATCTATACCAGACGCAGGCGCAGTGGTTTCTGGAACAGGGGGTGACCCATTTTTTGGTGGAAACGCTGTCTGGTGACGAGGGGCTCCCGGAATTGGCTGGTTGGTTGAAGGAAAAAAATCCGGATGCGTTTCTTATGGTTTCCTTTGCCGTGGACCATAGTGGGATGACCAGCGCCGGACGTTTGGGCAGCGAGCTGTATCGCTTTGCATCGGAACTGGCTGGGGTGGATGCAGTGGGCTTTAACTGTGTTTCTGGCCCCCGCCATTTGCTGAAATACATTCAGACCCTGGAGCTGAGCGATAAGCCTCTGACTGTCATGCCCAACGCCGGTTACCCCACCGTGCTGGGCCGCCGCACGGTATTCGGCGGTCAGCCTGACTACTTTGCAGGGCAGATTGCACAAATCGTTCAGGCTGGCGCCTCCATCGTAGGCGGCTGCTGCGGTACTACGCCGGAACATATTGCCCAGACGGCGCAGGCTTTGAAAGAGCCGCTTCCTAAGTGCACCGTTTCTGCTCCGAAAAAGCTGCTCAAACCTGCGGCCAATGCGTCCAACTCCCTTTGGGAGAAGTTGGAGGCGGGTAAGCGTGTCATTGCCGTGGAACTGGACCCACCCGTAGATGACGACAGCGCGGGCTTTTGGGAGGGGGTGCAGGCCTTGCGGGGCTCGGGGGCCGATGCGGTGACGATCGCAGATTGTCCCATCGGTCGCCCACGGGCGGACAGCAGCCTGTTGGCCTGTAAAATCAAGCGGGATATTGGTATAGAGCCGTTGCCCCATATGACCTGCCGTGACCGCAATCTGAATGCTACCAAGGCTCTGCTTTTGGGCTTGTCCATGGAAGGGGTACACAATGTGCTGGTGGTCACCGGCGACCCTATCCCTACCGAGGATCGGAACGAAGTCAAAAGCGTATTCAATTTCAACTCCCGCAAGCTGGCCCGCTTTGTCCATATGCTGAATGAAAATACCCTGCGTACCCCCTTTCGTATCTATGGCGCTCTGAATCTGAACGCCCGCAATTTTGATGTGGAACTGCGGCGGGCACAGGAGAAAGAGGCATGTGGTGTTTCCGGCTTTCTGACACAGCCGGTGTTGTCCGCCGAGGCGCTGGACAACCTGAAATTGGCACACAAGACTCTGCGGGGCAAGATTCTGGGCGGGATATTCCCCGTGGTGAGCCACCGAAACGCCTGTTTTCTGAACAATGAGATTTCAGGCATGCGGGTGTGCGATGAGATCATTCATTTATATGAGGGGAAGGACCGTGATGCAGCGGAAGCTCTGGCGGTCACCGTTTCGACGGCGATTGCCAAAGAGATCTTCCCCTACACCGACGGTTATTACCTCATGACCCCGTTCCGCCGGGTGGCGCTGATGGAGCATATTATTCAAAATATTCAGCAATCGTGCATTTCATAAGCAAGGAAAAGGGGCCGTTCGTGTGAATGGCTCCTTTTTTGCTCTGGTCGGTTCTTTAACAGGTCTTTATACCAGATCAATCAATAATGAAATTACCTATTGACATCATAGGAAATAGGTGGTAGTATAATCCCATAAACCAACTGAGTAAATTGGTTTTAGAGGGGCGTGCAAAATGAGCAATCTGTTTCAACAACTGTTGCGCAGCAATTTCCGCTGTGGACGAATGCTGAACTCCCGGGCACTGGATTTGGCCGGGTGGATCGGTATGTCCTCCACTCACTTTGTTGTGATTTAATAAGATCATTACATGGCCATATCTCTTTGTCCGGGAGCGAATAACGCCCCGGTCTTTTTGTATCTAAAATCAAACTATAAACTGAAAGAGGTATAAACCATGAATAACAATTATAAGTTTGAAACCCTGCAGCTTCACGTTGGTCAGGAACAGCCCGATCCCGCTACGGATTCCCGTGCAGTACCGATTTACCAGACCACTTCCTATGTCTTCCGCAACTGCGCCCATGCGGCGGCCCGCTTCGGGCTGACGGATGCCGGTAATATTTATGGCCGCCTGACCAACTCTACCCAGGATGTGCTGGAAAAGCGCCTCGCAGCATTGGAGGGTGGCGTGGCGGCTCTGGCTACCGCTTCTGGTGCCGCCGCCATCTCCTATACCATTCAGGCGCTGGCCCAGGCTGGCGACCACATCGTGGCGCAGAAGACCATTTACGGCGGCAGCTACAACCTGTTGGCCCACACCCTGCCCCAGTTCGGTGTCTCCACTACCTTCGTCAACTCTCATGATCTTACAGAAGTGGAAAATGCCATTCAGGATAACACCAAGGCAATTTATCTGGAGACTCTGGGCAACCCCAACTCTGACATTCCAGACATCGACGCCATTGCAGCCATCGCCCACAGGCACGGTCTGCCTCTGGTCATCGACAATACCTTCGGCACGCCCTATCTGGTCCGCCCTATTGAGCACGGCGCTGATATTGTGCTCCACTCCGCCACCAAGTTCATCGGCGGCCACGGCACCACACTGGGCGGCATCATCGTGGACTCCGGCAAGTTCGACTGGAAGGCCAACGGCAAGTACGCGCCCATTGCAAACCCCAATCCCAGCTACCACGGTGTCAGCTTTGTGGACGCTGTCGGTCCCGCCGCTTTTGTTACTTACATTCGGGCCATCCTGCTGCGGGATACCGGCGCCGCCATCTCTCCCTTCAACGCCTTCCTGCTGCTGCAGGGTGTGGAGACCCTGTCTCTTCGTCTGGACCGCCACACAGAGAACACCAAGAAGGTCGTGGAGTTCCTCGCAAACCATCCCAAGGTGGAGCATGTGAACCATCCCTCCCTGCCCGAGCATCCCGACCACGCTCTGTATGAGAAGTATTTTGCCAACGGCGGCGGCTCCATCTTCACCTTTGAAATCAAGGGTGGTCAGGAGGAAGCCCACAAGTTTATCGACAGTTTGGAAATCTTTTCCCTGCTGGCAAACGTGGCCGACGTGAAGTCCCTGGTGATCCATCCGGCCACCACCACCCACAGCCAGCTTTCTGCTGAGGAGCTGCTCGACCAGGGCATCAAGCCCAACACCATCCGCCTCTCTATCGGCACCGAGCATATTGATGACATCATTGCCGACCTGGAAAAGGGCTTTGCCGCTGTGAAATGCTGATTGCAAATTTGAAGTAAAGCACAATTTTATGTTTTGGAAAGGATTTTGACTATGATGTGTATGTGTCAAATTATGCACTGTTATAAAAATCGAATCATTTCCATACCTCGCCTGCGTTTGATACGATAGGCTGTGCTTTGTGTGCAATTAAGCGGGGTATCCATGAGAAACGGATGCCCCGCTCTTTATTTTCTCACGGAAGGAAACGTAAGATGCAGTCTATATATATTTAAAGAACTGCTATGGAAAAATTTTAGGTGCGGACGATGTACGCACGGAAGCGTCCCCAAACGTAATAATTTTTTGGACCGGAAGGATTCCAGCGAAAGAAGGTATCAGTTTGAATGAATTGCGTGAGCAGGTATGTGCTGAAAAAGAATATATGATTAACTTACGTCGGGATTTTCACCGTCATCCGGAATTGTCCCTACAGGAAAGGCGTACTGCTGGGGTGATCGAACAGGAGCTTGAGCGGTTCGAAATTTCGCATACTCGGATCGGAGCTACCGGTGTTCTGGGGATTTTGCGAGGCACTCAAAGCGGCAGCGGAGTCGTAGCCTTACGGGCGGATATTGACGCGCTGCCCATTCAGGAAACCAACGATGTGGAGTACCGTTCTCAGACAGACGGAATCATGCACGCCTGTGGGCACGATGCCCACACAGCAAGCCTCTTGGGTGCCGCGAAAGTCCTCTCCCAAAATCGTGACCGCTTTGGTGGAGAGCTCCGTTTTCTGTTCCAGCCGGCGGAGGAGACCGGCAAAGGCGCTCCGGATTTTATAAATGCCGGAGCCCTGGATGGCGCGGAGCGCATTCTGGGCCTGCACAGTGCTCCGGATCTGCCCCTTGGCACCATTGGACTTACGCCCGGACTGAACAATGCCGCAGTGGATCATTTCCGTATCCTAGTCCATGGCAAGGCGGCCCATGTCTCCACCCCGCAGTTGGGCGCGGATGCCCTGTATGCCGCCAGTCAGATCGTGGTAGCGATCCAGGGACTGGTTGCCCGGCGTTCTTCACCTGTGGAGCCAGTGCTCCTCGGCGTCGGGAAATTTGCTGCTGGAACGACCTACAATGCCGTTGCGGAATATGCGGAGCTGGAGGGGACCACCCGCACGATCTCTCAGGAGACGCGTCTGCAGGTGCGGGAGTGGATCGACCAGACCGCGGAGCAGATTGCAGCCATCAGTGGCGCGGAAGCCAGGGTGATTTGGTCGGATATTACCTCCGCTCTGATTAATGATCCGCAGGTCAGCCGTGAGGCGGCAGAAATGGCAAAGGGGCTGGGAGACCATATTCAGGTCGTCACCAATCGCCCCTTGTCCCTGGGCGGCGATAACTTTGCTGAGTATCAACGTTTTGTACCAGGGTGCTACGCCTATATTGGCACAGCAAACACAGACTTGCCCAGCACATTGAACAGCCTCCACAACGGAAACTTTGATTTGGATGAGAATGCACTTGTCTTGGGAGCAGGCTTATATGTGGGATACGCCCTGTGGTGGCTTGGAAGGCAGGAGAAGCCATGATTCAATTAGAACATATTAGCAAACGATATGTCGGCCCCAGCGGTACGGTGGATGCGCTGAAGGATGTGTCGGTTCATGTGGAGAAAGGAGATATCTATGGGATTATCGGCTCCTCCGGCGCAGGAAAATCCACTTTGCTCCGCATGGTCAACCAGTTGGAAAAACCGGATACCGGCACAGTCACCGTGGCTGGCCGGGAACTGAGCACGCTCTCCAAAGCTGAGCTGCGGAAGATGCGCCGTAAAATTGGCATGGTATTTCAGCAGTTCAACCTATTGGAGTCCAAAACCGTATTCCAGAATGTTGCGATTCCACTGATCCTGGAGGGCATCCCCAAGGAGAAGATCACTGAACGCGTCAAAGAAGTGCTCCATATCGTGGAGCTGCACGACAAACGAGATACTTATGTCACTCAGCTTTCCGGCGGACAGAAACAAAGGGTGGGTATTGCCAGGGCGCTGGCAACAGAACCCGCAATTCTCCTGTGTGATGAAGCCACCAGTGCACTGGATCCCAAGACCACAGAATCCATCCTCGGCCTCCTAAAGCGCATCAACAAAAAGATGGGCGTGACAATTCTGCTGATCACCCACCAGATGCAGGTGATCCAGATGATCTGCAACAAGGTTGCCGTCATGGGAAACGGGCAGATCGTGGAACAGGGAACAGTGTTGGATGTGTTCAGCCAGCCTCATGCTCCGGTGACACAGGAGTTTGTCCGCACGGTTATCAACGATCAGATCCCCAAGAGCATTCTGGATTTGCTCCAGACAGAAACGCGGCACTACGTGATTGACCGGCTGAAATTTATCGGCGCCAGCGTCAAAAAACCGGTCATTTCCGAGATTTGCCAGATTGCCGGCGTGGAGGTTAATATCCTTGGTGCAACCGTTCAGGAGTTTGGGGAAAGCATCATGTGTATTTTCATCCTGCAAATGTTTGGTTCCGATGACAAGCTGCTCCAGGCCGAAGCACAGATCGACGCGGCTGGAGTTCTCCGCGAAAGGGTGGTATTCGGCTGATGGAAGCTCTGTTGGAAACAAAGATTTTTAAGGTATCTGTCGAGCGACTGCTGCTTAATGGCGGTCAAACACTATACATGGTGGGTATTGCACTATTGATTGGCACCGTGATCGGTACCTTGCTCGCCTTGGTGCTGGTGCTCTGCCGCAAGGGCGGCCTTGTGGAAAATAAAGTTCTACACAGTATCGTCAGCCTCTACATCAATGTGGTACGGAGTGTTCCGTTCATCATTTTGCTGGTTACCATCATGCCGCTTACCCGCGCTATTCTGGGTACGACGATTGGCAGCACGGCCGCTTTGGTTCCGTTAGTGGTCTATATCAGTCCCTATTTAGCCCGCTTGATTGAGAACAGTTTGCTGGAGGTATCCCCAGGCATTCTGGAGGCGGCCCAGGCCATGGGAGCCACAACCTGGCAGATCATCCGCTGTTTTCTGATGCCTGAAGCGCTGGGTTCGATGGTTCTGGCCTTGACCACAGGAACCGTCGGCCTGTTGGGCGCCTCCGCTATGGCTGGTTACTGCGGCGGAGGCGGTGTCGGCGATCTGGCATTGACCTATGGTTATGAAAAGATGAATACCCCGTTGATGATAGTTACTGTCATTGTTCTGGTCATCCTGGTACAACTATTGCAGATGGCAGGCAACCGTGTTTCCCGCCGTCTGCGTGAGCACAGATAATGTGTGATTCATATTAGTGTCGAGTCTTGAAAGAAGGTTAATCCTATGAAGAAGTTTTTTGCATTGGTAGTGTCCCTGATTCTGATTCTGAGTTTGACTGCCTGCGGCGGCAGTGACAGCTCCACGGACAGCGCACCGGACTCTGGAGCATCCTCCGCCGATCCCGCCGCAAAGACGGAGATCGTCTACGGCAAGTCTCAAGGTCCCTACACCGAATTGTTCGAAGCAGCGATCGTTCCCATCCTAGAGGAGCAGGGCTACACCCTGAAAGGAGTCGACTTTTCCGACCTGCTGACTGCCGATATCGCCCTGAACGACGGCGATGTGGATGTGAACGTGGAACAGCACACGGCATACGCCGAAAACTTTAACTCCAACAACAACGGTGATCTGGTTCCCATCAGTCCCATCCCTACCGTTCCCGCCGGTATTTACTCTGGGACCCACACATCTCTGGATGAAGTGACTGACGGCGCAAAAATTGCCGTCCCCAACGATGCCTCCAACACCGCTCGGGCCTATGTCCTGCTGCAAAAGATCGGCTGGATCACTCTGGATAGCGGCGTAGATCCCTCTGCCGTGACACAGGATGATATCGTGGAGAACCCCAAGAATCTGAAATTTGTGGAAATGAAGTCTTTAACCATCCCCGCAGCCATCCAGGACTTTGACTATGTAATCATTACCGGCAGCATTGTTTACAATGCCGGGATTGACCCCTCTGTTGCACTGGCAACCGAGGACATTCTTGATCACCTTATCCTACAGGTTGTTGTCAAGGAAGGAAACAAAAATGCTGACTGGGCGCAGGCCATTGTAGACGCTTATCACTCTGACCGATTTAAGGCCTATCTGGAGGAGAACAACGACGGCCTGTGGTGGGTTCCTGAAGAACTGCAGTAGGAAGATGTCAGCTAATAGAGAAAAGAGTGCCCTGATTGCAATGAGCGGCGGTGTGGACAGCTCTGTCGCGGCATGGCTGATGCGTGAGCAAGGATATCGCTGCGAGGGAACGACCATGCGTCTTTACCGCAACGCGGACATCGGCTTGAGTCAGTTCCATACCTGCTGCTCGCAGAAGGATATCGACGACGCCAGTGGGGTGGCGTTTCAACTGGATATTCCCTATGAAGTGCTGGATTTTACCATGGACTTCAGGAACCAGATCATCGGAAAGTTCATCCGAACATATGAGTCGGGCGGGACACCGAATCCATGCATTGATTGTAACCGGTATATGAAGTTCGATAAACTGCTTCGCTTTGCCGAAGAGAAGGGACTGGAGTATGTGGCCACCGGACACTATGCCCTCATTGAATATGACGAAGTGTCCGGCAGGTATCTTTTGAAAAAAGCGCTGGATGACAGCAAGGATCAAAGCTATGTGCTGTATATGCTGACACAGGATCAGCTTAGCCACATACAGTTTCCTTTGGGCGGCAAAATGAAAAAGGAAGCGAGAGAGATCGCGGAACAGTTGGGCTTCTGCAACGCCCGGAAGCACGACAGTCAGGACATTTGCTTCGTTCCGAACGGGGACTATGTCAAGTTTATGGAACAGTATACCGGAAAACAATACCCGGCAGGAGCGTTTCTTGATCTGGAGGGCCAGACGGTCGGCAGACATTGCGGGGCTGTCCGTTACACCTTGGGGCAAAGAAAAGGACTTGGTCTTGCCATGGGTGAACCTGTGTACGTTTGCGGAAAGAATATGGCTGCCAATACGGTCACAGTGGGGCCGGAAAACGCGCTGTATAGCAGTATGCTTCTTGCGGAAGATATGAACTGGATCTCCATCCCGCAATTAAAGCAGCCCATGCGGGTGAAGGCCAAAACCCGATATCGTCAGGCGGAACAGTGGGCTGCTGTGTACCCGGAGCAACACGGCCGTGTTAGGCTGGAATTCGATGTGCCGCAGAGGGCTGTTACCGTTGGACAAGCTGTGGTTCTGTATGATGGAGATGTCGTTGTTGGCGGCGGCACGATCTGCCAGGCGCCGCCAACGAAACGCTGATTCACAAAATACAGGCTCAGGCTTGGACAGCCATATGTTGAACGGTGGACATGACCACTGCGGCGCCTGTTGCTGCGGAAGCTGCGGTGCGCTGAAACTGACCCAAACAGAGGTCGATTTACGGCGTCTTTCTGCTCAGATTCCGAGTGGAAGTATGGTTCTGACCACAAAAGGTCAGGCAGTGATTGAATGAGTGGAAATACAAGAATTGAGGCATAAGCAACGATGCTGAATCAATTTTTGAGGACACAGCGTCTCTTCCACCGGGAGGACATGGAAAAACTGTATCAGGGCCGGGCTGCTGGGGGTGGTATTGGCGGCGTTGGCGAATTTGGTCTCATTGATGATGGACGGGTGTGCCGGACAAGTGTGAATCGCCACACTTTTGCAACCAGAAAAACCGTGGGGCAGAAAGTGTGGAAAAGGTGAAATCCGCTTAACTGAACGTTCCTGTAAGGAGCTTTGCGGACAACATTTTAACGAGAGGGATTACTTTAAATAATCTCCCGGTTGGAACAACGCTTTAAGCTGGTGATACCCAATTGAGGATTACTTAAATTGGCGGTGAGTTCTATGCAAGCTGTGTGATTTGGCGGCGGATCGGAGACAGTGTGGCGCCGGGAGAAGGTTTTCGCCATTGTTTTGCAGGAGGGGATGATTCACTCTGGAGACAAAATTACAGTTTTACCGGAGAGACGCCATGATTTACCTTGACTACTCCGCCAACACACCGGTTGATCCTGCTGTGCTAGAGGCATTTTGTAAAGCGGAGCAAACGTATATCGGAAATCCGAACTCAACGCATTGCGCTGGACGTACAGCCTGCGAGGAGATGGCCCGAGTGACAGATCATATTGCTGGACTTCTCGGTGTGGAACCCGCCGGGATTATCTACACTTCCGGAGCCAGCGAGTCGAACAACCTGGCAATCAAGGGAATCGCCCAGGCTTCCCGAAGTACCGGCAGACATATGATCTCCACCGTACTGGAACACGCATCTGTGGGCGGCACACTTACGGCTTTACAGCAGCAGGGCTGGGAAGTAGATTTGTTGGATATCCAGCGGGATGGAACCATTGACCTGGAGCAACTGGGTGATCTGCTGCGGAAGGACACGATCCTGGTGTCAGTCTGCGCGGTGGACAGTGAGCTGGGGACAGTGCAGCCAATCCGTCAAATTACGGAGATTCTAAAAGATTTTCCAAACTGCCGTCTTCATGTGGATGCCACCCAGGCGATAGGAAAAACGGAGCTGGTGATGGATGGTGTGGACACCATGAGCATCGCTCCTCACAAGTTTTACGGTCTCAACGGCAGCGGACTTCTCCTGAAAAAGAGCAGTGTGATTATCGAGCCTCAGATTCACGGCGGTTCCAGCACAACGCTTTACCGTAGTGGTACACCGGCTTTGGCACTGGCTGTTTCCATTGAAAAAGCGCTTCAATTGACGCTGACGCAGCAGGAAGAACGGATCCGCTGTGTTCGGCAGTTGAACGAATACCTAAAGACTGCACTGCTGCACTATCCGTCAGTCCGGATCAACAGTCCGGAAGGCGCGGTACCGCATATCCTCAACCTCAGCGTTCAGGGGCTTAAAGGCACGGTATTTCAACGTGTTTTGAGTGAGCGGGGCGTATGTGTTTCCGTCAAGTCGGCCTGTTCCGCGGAGGGGACGCCATCCAAAGCGGTATTTGCCGTCAGCGGGGACCGAAAAAATGCGCTGTCCTCCTGGCGAGTGAGCCTCAGTCATTTGACAACACGAGAGGAGCTTGACGAATTTTTGCAGGTGTTCGACCAATGTTACAAAGAGTTGGTTCCATGAAAAATCCATTGGACTATCAGATTTCGAAGTATGACTGCGGTTCCACCGCTATGCTCAATGACGCGAGCTTTCGGTTCCAAGGGAAAGATATCCCCCTGTAGTTTACCAGTAATATCCCCCTGTATTGTTTGGATTGTTACAGCTCAGATGGAGTTTGCGAAAAGGGTGGAACCTTTTTGCGGAGAACGGCTCAATCTGTGACAACGGAGGCGGCGGTTCTAAACGTCAGGAAAACAAAACACTGCTCTGTGGGTTAAAACGAAGCAATCCCGGCATTAAAAAGAGTATATTCAACAACATCCACGCTGTTTTCCAGATACGGTGCCCGGTTGCAAAAAAACGGTACAGAGCACTGATTTTTGGAGCAATATGAGGAAAAATGAGCCGGTAGGATATCCTACCGGCTCATTCTGTTACCTAATCAAATTACATAATTATCTCCAGCAGCACCGGACTTCATTAAATCTGCAATGGTAACATTGTCCAGATATTCGTTAATTACTTTATCTAGACCCTGCCACATATGTAAAGTGCGGCATTCCGCTGCTCTGGCACAGACCGCTGCGCCTGGTCCGAGACAAGAAACCGGCGCCAGGGAGTCTTCCGTAAGTCGTAAAATAGCGCCAACAGTGTACTGGTCAGGCGACTTTGTCAATTTATATCCGCCGCCCTTGCCCCGCAGTCCGCTGAGAATATTTGCTTTGACAAGGAGCCTGATGATGGTTTCAAGATATTTCTCTGAAATATCCTGCCGCTGAGCAACTTCTTTCAGTGGGATATAGCCGTCCGTCTGGTGCTCAGCAAGATCAATCATAACGCGCAGTGCATACCGCCCTTTCGTAGAAATCAGCATTTTAAAGTCTCCTTGCACTCATTATAACCTATTATAGCGCATGGTTAATAGGAAAATCAATAGCCTTTTTGGAGCGGCCCTATTGACAAAATGAGCAATATCTATATTTTGAGGACCAATTGATCGGGAAAACACCGCCTCTGAATCTCGTCCCTATTGAGCAGAGCGAAGGGCTGGAGGCCAACCTGCTCGGCAAACTCGAATACTTCAATCCCGCTGGCAGCATCAAGGACCGTATCGCAAAAGCCATGATCGACGATGCTGCGGCCAGCGGAAAATGAAAGCCCGGTTCTGTGATCATCGAGCCTACCTCTGGCAATAGTAAGGGGCTTGGTCAATCCGAAGGCGTTTAGGCTGGCATCTCTTCCGGTGCCGCGGTTTGGGCTGCGCTCCAACCCGTCAAGCGGCCCGAAAATAGAGGCAAGGACCATCACGGCATTGCTGCCGGATACAGGTGACCGTTATCTCTCTACTCCTCTTTTTGCGGACTAAGAAGATAAAAAAGATAGTAAGTCAACTTCATGACTTACTATCTTTTTTGTTTACCAGTACCGGCTGCGTTGTCCGGAGGTCGCATTGTGTCCCTAGAAGAATTAATCCCTGGTCCGGGGGGCTTCTGTGCTTAGTTGTGGGATTCTGTAAAGCGCATGAGAATGGCGGCCATCTCGGCACGGGTGGCGGTGCCGGCGGGGTCGAGCCAACCGCCGCCCTTGCCGGTCAGCAGACCCTCGTCCACCGCCCAGCACAGGGCATCTGCTGCGTAATCGCTAACCGCGTCTTTGTCGTTAAAGCCGTCCAGACTGCCCGTGGGCTCCGGCGTGCCCGCATAGCGGTACAGCATGGCCGCCAACTGTTCCCGTGTCACTGCGTCCTCCGGGCCGAAGGCCCCGGTGCTGTACCCGGTCACAATCCCCCGGGACGCCGACCAGTTCACCGCACCGGCGTACCACGCGTCCGACGGCACGTCGGTGAAGCCTGCCGTACCGGGGACGGCAGGGCTGTCCGCCAGGTTCCAGAGCACTTGGGCCGCCATGGAGCGGGTCAGCACTGTAGTGGGCGCAAAAGCGGCGGGGCCAGTGCCGTCCATGAGGCCGTTTTTATATACATAGACCACCGCGTCATAGTACCAGTCGCTGCTCACGTCGGCAAAGGGGAGTTTGGGCTCGGCTTCAATTTTTGCGAAGCTCGCCTCAATCTCCGCCCTGGAGGCGGGCATTTTAAAGGTGTATTTGCCGCCACCCTCGTTGGTGAGCTTGATTTCGCCGCCATTCTTGCCGGTGACAACCAGTTTGTCCAGCTCATAGCCCTCGTTGGGCTTCACGGTGATGGTTACGGTGTCGCCCTTTTCGGCCCGCTTGGGGCTGACGGTGACGGAGCCGTTTTTTCCGCTGTCCACGCTGACGGTGAAACTGCCGGAGCTGGAGCCTCCGCCGGAGGAGCTGGGCCACACCACAGCCGTACCTGTGGCCTTGTTGTAGTGGTCAGTATCATCTGGGGTAAAGGTCCAGGCGTAGGACTTGCCGCGCTCCACGGTCTGGTCACCATCATCCCAGGAGAATGTACCCGCGACCTCAATACCCGCCGCGTTCTTCATGGAGCCGGACAGGGTGATGGTAGACAGCTCCACGCCGCTGCTGACCTTGTCAAAGGTAGGTTCGCCCTTGGGATTTCCCATGACGATGCTGTATCGCCGGGAGGAGTAACAGTAGGTCTTGGTGTCCTTGCTATACCCATTGATGACAAAGGAGTAGACGCCCAGCTCGGTGGGAGCGATGGCCTTGAGTGCATCGGCGGTCAGATGGGAGTTTGTCTGATTGTACAGGTGCGTTCCGCTAAAGGCGGTGCCCTCTTGTACTGCGTGGAAGTGGGCGGTGAAGGATGTGATGGAATGGTCAGTGCTTGTGCCCTTGGTGTACAGGGTGGTCAGGTTACGGGTGGTAGGAACGATGCCCTGGCCGGTGTACTCGTACACCCGGTCTCCCTCAAAGGTCTCCAGAGGCTTGTCATCTCCCTCCAGATAGAGGTCTACCTCATTCATGCCTTCCTCATAGCAGGTAACATAGAGGATGATGGTGTCACTCGGCTGCCAATTCGTGCCCACGGTGCAGAAACGGTAGTTGGGGTTTTTCAGCTTCAGCTCCACCCGGATGCTGTGGGGGTTGCCCTCCGCATCCGTGGTGGGGTGAGTAGGCAGGGTTCCGGTTTCGATGATATTGCCGCTGGCACCGCCGCCCTCGTTCTGGTACTTGTAATAAACATCGCCGTCATCGCCCATGCCGGGCTTGAGGTCGATCTTGTCCTTAGCGATATCAGCCTCGTAGGTTCCGTTCTGACTGCCCTTTTTCACCGGATAGAAGCCCAGCAGGTCACTGAACTTGGGCGCGGTGCCGTCCTCATTCAGCGCGTAGGTGATGTACGGACGGCCGATGCCGCCGTCATTCTGCGTTGTGTCTGCCTTGCCGTAGATGATCCGCATGGGGGTGACTTCCACATTGACGGTCAGCGTCCCTGTGACGCCAGCCTCCGTTCTGGCGGTGGCGGTGATGGTGGTTTTACCCACCTTGTTTGCCTTGAGCTGATCGTCCTCAATAGAGACAATGGTGCTGTCACTGGACTGCCAGTTGGAGAGGGTGACGCCCTCGATGGTCGGGAGCGTCTGGGTGGAGCCGTACTCCATGGAAATAGCATCGGATTTCAGCTCGATCCACTTGGCGTAGTAGGTCTCTCCTGCTGTGGAGGTGGTCACAGCGGTACCGGTACAACCCTCGTTTTTGTACCAGCCATCAAAGATGCTGCCCTCTTTGATGGGAGTTGCCAGTTTGCCAGACTCAAACTTGGTGTCCGCCGCAAAGGTGCCGCCATCGGTAACGGCCAGAGAAGTTTTCTCTGAATCGAATCCATTGCTTGTTGAGGTTGGATTAGCCTTTGACTGCAACATCAAGGAAATTAAATCGCTTGAACCCAAATAAATTACACTATTATTTGCCATCCCTTTAAAAATTTGATTATTTTCTGGAATAGAGGAAACCGATGCCGGAATATAGACACCCTCCATTAAAGATGCATCCTTAAATGCCATGCTACCAATAGTGTTAAGGTTGTTTGAAAGAACCACTCTTTTCAAATTAGTACATCCTTGAAAAGCACTCTCGGCAATTTCGGTAACAGAGCTTGAAATGAGGACTTCTTCCAGCTTAGTACACCCCTTAAAAGTCTCCTTGCTTATTTTTGTAAACTGTGGATTTTCTGGAAAAACGCAACTTTCAAGCTGTATACAGTTACTAAAGGCACCAGGAGCAATCGTCGTTACCGTATCTGGCAGAGTAATGCTTGTCAGAGAACTGCACCCCATAAAGGCATTAACTCCAATTTCAGTGACGGCTCCATTAAACTCAATGCTACTAATGCCCGTCGCTGCAAATGTATAGGATGGGATGGAAACTACGCCAACCGGAACAGAAATCGTTCCATTCAAAGAAGAACATTTATAAAATGCTTGTGGCTCAATAGTAGTCAGATTTGCTGGTAATGTGATGGAGGTAATTCCAGAACCATAAAACGAATCTTGCCCAATTTTAGTTATAGAGGCCGGAAGAACTACCGTCTTCAAATTTGTATAATTCTTAAACGATTTCGCGCCAACAGAGGTTACTCCGTCTTGAATTACTACTCGAGTAATCTTCTCGCGTGAGTAGTGCCATTCTGGCTCGCCACTACTCACATTGTCTTCCGTGATATAAGCATTTCCCATAGGACCATTACCGAAAATTGTGAGAGTATAACCATCCGCATCGTTCGCTGTAAGTGCCCATTTAACAGTATCGGTATATTCCTTGTTTATATAATCATATAGGCCGCAGTTACCGGACATCACATTGTCAGCGGGGGCGGGATCATCCTCCGTGGTCTCCGGTTCATCGGGCAGGACGCACTCACACTCATGCCCGGCCTGCAGGGTACAGCCCTCGGTCACGGCGCAGGCAACCGGCGTCTCGCTGCCCTTGTCTCTCTCGACTGCAAGGGCAGAAACAGGAAAAAGAGACGGTAACAGTACCATCGCCATTATGCTTGCTAGTAGTCGTTTTCTCATTTGCTCTATTCTCCTTTATACAAAAGTAGTACCTTTCTAAACTGTCCGCTTTGTAAAAGTGTACCTTTCTAAAGCGCAATTTTACTGTTTGTATTTGCTGAAAAAGTATTGAAAATCCTGGCAGACTTGTGTATCATACAAACAGGGATCGTTCTATCTGAAAGTTTGTAAAGGTACACCTTTTCAAACAAAGCAGCGCCTCTGGATTTCTCCAGAGGCGCTGCTGTCTTTCTGACGCGGACAAAATTATTTGCTCTTATCAACTTCGTGATGGAAAATGCTCCCTTAACTGTTGCAAATTCGTGAATTATATGGTATCATTTTACATGAAAAGACATTGGAAGTAAAGGGTGTTGCACGATGAATGCAAAACTATCCAAGGTCAATCAGTCCATTGAAAAAACCATTCAGATTGTGGAGGTTATGGCCCGCGGTAAGGGCCCTATGCGGCTGCAGGACGTTGCTAAGAAATGTGGAATGCCGGCCAGCACGGTGATGCGGATGCTTAATACACTGCAGGTGTACGGCTATGTCAATCAGGATCCCTGTACGCAGCACTACTCTCTGTCGCTGCGGTTTGCCCGCCTGGGTTGCCTGGTCAGTGAACAGACCAATATGCGGGATGTGGCGCGGCCATTCTTGGCGGAGTTGGCGCAGCGCTGTCAGGAGACTGTGTGCCTGGGGTGTGAGGCAGAAATGGAAGTGGAGTGCACCGATGTGGTGGACGGCCCGGACGGAATCCTGATGGTGAGCCAGCGGGTAGGCGCACGCGCCCCGCTCCACGCCACCGGCGCGGGAAAGCTCCTGCTGCTCAATTACAGTAACCAGAAGCTGAATGAGTACATAGCAGTTAAGGGCCTGCGGGCCCTGACGCCCCATACACTGGTCACGCGGGAGGCGCTGGTGAACAGCTTGGAGACGATACGCAGCCGGGGCTATGCCCTGGAGGACGAGGAGCGGGAGCTGGGTGCCCGCTGTGTGGCGGCACCGGTGCGTGATTACTCGGGGCGGATTGTAGGCGGAATCAGTGTCTCAGGCCCCACCACCCGTATGTCCAGGGCGCGGCTGGAGGCGCTGGCGCCCCTGGTAATGGATACGGCAGCGGAACTCTCCCGCCGGCTGGCCTATGAGGAGTGGCCTGAGGAAGGGGATTGACTTTCCCGGTCGGGCGGTATATGATGGAAGCACAGTTGAATATCGAACTCCGGCTTTTGTGGCATTTACGCGACCCCGCCTGTCCGGGCGGGACACGTATTCTTGTTCGCTGAACAAGGGAATCAGGTGAAATTCCTGAACACGGCCCAGCTCCGCTCGGTGCGGATGGGTACGTAGCTGTAAGCACGGAGCGTATCCTCTTTCCGTGAAAGCGGGTCACTGGCTTGTGCTGGGAAGGCGGGGGATATGCGCTGGCGGCATAGCCGTCTGGACGTGTGAGTCAGAAGACCTACAAGGAGCAGTTTCTCCCCGAGTGGAGGGGAGAGGCATGGTGCGTACAAAAGCGGTAACCTGAGGTTACCGCTTTTTTCGACCTGCTCCCAAGGTGGGAAAAAGCGGATACAGAGGTATCCGCTTTTTCATTTCGGGATCGACGGTTCCGCTTAACAGGTGAATTCCAGGACCGGCCAGGCGGCCGCCCGGACATTGGGGAGAATGGAACGGGGCCGCAGACTCCCGACGGAGCGCGCAGGGCCTGCGAATGGGTTGGGGCGGGGAGAACAGCTCCCGGACAGGCGCCCTGCCAGCTAAGCTGGTAGGGCGCCTGATTCATATTGAATAAAAAACTCCGCAACCGAAAGGTTGCGGAGTTTTGGCGGAGAGAGAGGGATTCGAACCCTCGAGACGCTATTAACGCCTACACGATTTCCAATCGTGCGCCTTCGACCAACTCAGCCATCTCTCCATGGTGAGTGCTCTATCCTTGCTCGCCCATCAGCCGAGCAGCAGAGATTATTATATCAGCTTTTTCGAATACGTCAAGAGGAAAATTGAAAAAAATCAAAAAAAGAGGGAAGTCAGGAAAACATTGTGCCTTGCCAAGGGGAGGGGAGAGCGGTTACAATCTGGTTACAAAACAAAGAAAGGTTGTGGAACCATGAAAAAGCTGGTACTGGCCGTGGCATTGAGTGCGGCTCTGGTGACCAACGGACAGGCGGCGTCCGCCGGCCCGCTGCGGGTCAACGGCGCACCGGTGGACGCCAGCGGCAGCTATGTCCATCAAAACACTACCTATGTCCCCCTGCGGACGATAACGGAGGCGCTGCGCCCCGATGCAGAGGTGGATTGGGTGAAAGACCGGGCTGTGGTCCGGGCGGAGGGGCTGAAGCTGACGGCCCGGCCAGGTGATGCCTACATAGAAGCAAATGGCCGTACGCTGTATGCCAAAGACGGTGTCCATTTGAAGGCGGGGCGTACGCTTGTGCCGGTGCGGGTGTTGGCAGAGGCGCTGGGCGCCACCGTGGACTGGAATCCGGCCACCGGCGTGGTGTCGGTCAACGGGGGAGGCAGCGCAACGACGCAGCCCGACTACAACCGGGAGGACAAGCTCTACTGGCTGTCCCGCATCATCTCGGCGGAGAGCCGGGGAGAGCCTCTGGAGGGGCAGATCGCAGTGGGCAACGTGGTACTTAACCGGGTGGATTCCCCGGACTTCCCGGACACCATCTACGGTGTGATCTTTGACGACCGGTGGGGTGGGCAGTTTACCCCTGTGCGCAATGGCACAATCTATCAGGAGCCCACGGAACAGAGCATTCAGGCGGCCAAGCTCTGCTTGGAGGGGGTCAACGTGGCCAAGGACAGCCTGTACTTCCTGGCGCCGGCGCTGACCAACAACCATTGGATTATGGAAAACAGAACTCACGTCATGACGATCGGCGCCCACTGGTTTTACCGCTGAACGCGGTGGAGACACATCCGGACAGCTTTCCGGACGTGTTTCTTTTTGTTATCATTTGTAGCCGAAGGAGAGCTGGAAACATCGAAAAATGTTCTGACGCACAAAGAGAAGGGTGAATTGAAACCATTGCAGCACAATGGATTGAACAGTATCGACAAAACTTCCTCTTGACTTTTTGGGGGAGAATCGGTTACAATACGGTTACAAAACAGTGAACAACAAGTAACAGATTGTAACAGGAGGAATCCTAAGCATGAAGAAACGAGCCCTTTGTGCGCTCGTCAGCCTGGCCCTTTGCGTTACCCTGGCCGGGCAGGCGGCGGCGGCTGAGAGCAGCGTCAGCTTTGTAGTCAATGGGATCACCCTTGCGGCAGATGTGCCCAACCGTGTGGAGGCGCGCACTACCTATGTGTCCTACTGGCCCATCGTGAGCGCCTTGTATCCGAACGCGACGGCGGAGTGGGTCAATGGTCAGGCAGAGGTCAAGGCCGACGGCCTGACCCTCCACATCAAGCCCGGCGCCCAGTATATCGAGGCCAACGGCCGCTACCTGTACGTGCCGGACGGAGTCAAGTGCGAGGGCTACAGCATCATGGTTCCCATCCGAACCCTGTGCCAGGCGCTGGGCGCCGGCGTGGAGTGGGACGGAACCCAGTCCACCATCCAGATCACCTCTGGCAGCGGGCCCATCCTCTCCGGTGAGCAGGCCTACCAGGCGGACGTGGTGTACTGGCTCTCCCGCATCATCTATGCTGAGAGCGGCAATCAGCCCTTGGACGGAAAGATTGCAGTGGGTAATGTGGTGCTCAACCGGGTGGCCAGCCCCCGGTTCCCCAACAGCGTCTACGAAGTGATCTTTCAGCGCAACCAGTTCACCCCCGCCGCTAACGGAAGCATCAACCGTACCCCCAGCGCTGAGAGCGTGGTTGCCGCCAAGCTGTGCCTGGACGGTGCCAACACTGCGGGCAGCGCCCTGTACTTTGTGAATCCCACCGTGGCCCCCGGAAGCTGGGCCTCCCGGAACCGCCCCTATGTGGCGACCATCGGGGCCCACGCTTTCTACGGGTAAGGCGCGGCAAAAAGCCGAGACCATTGGTCTCGGCTTTTTATTGTGCAAAAGCACAGCAAAATGGCCATGTATCGCCATATTTGCCTGTTGTCGTGATATGTGCATCGTGTATGAAATGTCCCGACCGGGAACTGCGGGAGAAAAGGATGGAAATATCCACGCGCGTATGTTAATATAAATACGTATGTCCAAATGATTCAGCATGGAGGGAACTGACTTTGACTTATTTTATGTCCATCTTAATGGGGATTATCCAGGGCGTGGCGGAATTCCTGCCCATCTCCAGCTCCGGCCATCTGGCCCTGTTTCAGACGTTTTTCGGGATGGAGAACATGGAGGAGAAATACATGTTCTTTACCGTCCTGCTCCACTTCGGTACACTGATTTCTGTCTGTATGGTCTACTGGCGGGACATTGTGGATATGATCCGCGAGTTCTTCCTGGGCATTGCCGCCCTGGCCGGGCGGAAGGATACCGGCGTTGCCCCGCCGCCGGCCCGACGGATGGTGATGCTCATCATCATCGCGACCGTGCCCCTGTTTGTGATGGTGTTTTTGCAGGATGCGGTGAACCAACTGTTCTCCAACTCCATCATGGTTTCCTGCGCCCTGCTGGCCACCGGGTTTATCCTGTTTTTCTCCGACCGCATGGCCCGGGGCCACAAGACCGCCAAAAACGCGACGGTGGCGGACGCCTTGATCGTGGGCTGCGGCCAGGCGCTGGCGGTTATCCCCGGCCTCTCCCGCTCCGGCACCACCATCTCGGTTGGCATGATGCGGGGCTTTGACCGGGCCTTCGCCGTGCGCTTCTCCTTCCTTATGTCCCTGCCTGCCGTACTGGGCGCCAACGTCCTGGAAATTAAGGATGCGCTGGCCTCGAACTTCCCCATTGAGGAGCTGCCCATGTACTTAGTGGGCGTAGCGGTGTCCGCTGTGGTGGGGTACTTTGCCATCCGGCTTGTTAAGAGCCTGTCCGATAAGGGGAAATTCGGCAAGTTTGCTTACTACTGCTGGGCGGTTGGCCTGGGCAGCTTGGTAGCGGGCATCGTGAAGATGATGCTGCTCAAGTGACAGAAACCCGATACAAAAGAATGACCCTGGAAAGGATTTGATTTTCAATGGCCACAGCACAGAAGAAGAACGCGGGCGGAAAGCGGACGGCCTCGGGTACGGGAAGGACCGCATCCGGCTCCCGCGCTGCCGGCAGCCGGAAGAAGGCCCCGGCGCCCAGGCCCATCCGTCGGGAGGTGGGGGCGGTGGCCTGTCTGCTGCTGGCCATTTTCTCCGCCTTTGGATACTTCCATATTCAGGCCATCTTTATCGACTTTTTCTGCGGCTTGGTCAAGGGCCTGATCGGCTACGGCTACTGGCTGTTGCCCCCCATGCTGCTGGTGGCCAGCGGGATCTTGGTCTTCCACCGGGGCCGCCCGGTGCGGCTGCGGGTGTGGTGCGCCCTGCTCACCCCAGTGCTGGTGGGCTGCCTGCTCCACCTGATTTTGACCAGGGGCTCCTATGAGTGGAGCCTGGAGCTGGTCAAGACCCTGTGGAGCCAGGGAGAGGCTCTCAAGAGCGGCGGTGTGGTCAGCGGCTCGATCGCCCTGGGGCTGACTGCGGTGTTCAGCAAGTACGGAGCCGGTGTAATCTTCGTCCTGATCGCGGCCATCATGCTGATGGTGGTGTTCCACGTCTCCCCGGTGGATATCGTGGACCGGATCCGTGAGCGGCCCCGGGTGGAGTACGAGGAGGAGGAACTGCCCGAGCCCAAGCCCCGTGAGCGCCGCCGTGCCCCCGAGCCGGAGAGCGCCGCCCGCCGCCAGCAGGTGCCTCAGATCGATATCCCCGTGGACGATGGTCCGCTGGTGGGCAAACGGCCCGAGCCCAAGCCCATTGAGAAGAAGGAGCGCTTTTTCAACCGGAAGCCCTCGGTGCCCACGCCGGACCAGGTATTGGCCGGTGCGGCGGCTGGGGATGTGCCTGAGGCAGAACCCATCGCCGTGTCCCCTCCGCCTGAGACGCCTCAGGAGGCAGCTCAGGCGGCGAAACCGGTGCCGGAACCCATCCCGGAGCCCGCCCCTGCCCCGCCGGTGCCGGAGATTGAGCGGGAGCCCGCTGTGGCCAAGGTGAAGAGGGAGGAGGCTGCCCAGGCGGCGGCCGAGGTGGCCCAGGACATCGCCCGCAAACTGGAGGAGGGGACTCCGGCGGCCTACCAGTATCCGCCGGTTTCGCTGCTGAACGAGGGGGCAGGCGTGTCGGGCGCCGACGTGGCCAGCGAGCTCCAGGCCAATCAGGCCCGCCTGTCCGACACCATCCGGTCCTTCGGAATCGATGCTACCATCGCCAATGTGACCCGCGGCCCATCGGTGACCCGGTACGAGGTGGAGCTGGACCAGGGGGTGCGGCTTAACAAGCTGACCAACCTGGCTGACGATATCGCCCTGGCCTTGGGGGCTACCGGCGTTCGCATCGCCCCCATCCCGGACAAGATCTCCATGGTGGGCATTGAGGTGCCCAACAAGCTCGTCTCCCCGGTCTATATCCACGATGTCATCGACTCCAGTGAGTTCCGGGACAACCCCTCCAAGGTTTCCTTTGCTGTGGGCCGGGACATCAGCAACCGCAATGTGGTGGGCAATATTGCCAAGCTGCCCCACCTGCTCATCGCCGGCACTACCGGCTCGGGCAAGTCGGTGTGTACCAACTCTCTGATTATCTCCCTGCTCTACAAGGCCACCCCTGAGGAGGTGCGCCTCATCATGGTGGACCCCAAGATGGTGGAGCTGGGCATCTACAACGGCATCCCGCATCTGCTCATTCCCGTGGTCACCGACCCCAAGAAGGCGGCGGGCGCCCTCCAGTGGGCGGTGGTGGAGATGATGAAGCGCTACCGGGCCTTCTCGGAGATCGGGGTGCGGGATCTGGCCAGTTACAACGCCCACGCCGCCAAGACCGAGGGCATGGAGAAGATGCCCCAGATTGTGGTGGTCATTGACGAGCTGGCCGATCTGATGCTGGTGGCCGCCAAGGAGGTGGAGGAGTCCATCTGCCGAGTGGCCCAGATGGGCCGCGCCGCCGGCATGCACCTGATCATCGCCACCCAGCGGCCCTCCGCCGACGTGATCACCGGTCTGATGAAGGCCAATATCCCCAGCCGCATCGCCTTTGCCGTGGCCTCCTCCCTGGAGTCCCGCATCATCCTGGACACCACCGGCGCGGAAAAGCTGGTGGGCCGGGGCGACATGCTCTACTTCCCCCTGGGCACCGGCAAGCCCCAGCGGGTGCAGGGCTGCCTCATCTCCGACGAGGAGGTGGCCGCCGTAGTGGGCTTTATCAAGCAGAACAGCGGGTCGGCCGAGTACTCGGAGGAGATCATCCATGAGATCGAGCAGCACGCCGCCGAGAAGGAGAAGGGGAGCAAGGGCGTGGGCGGCTCCGCGCCGGACGAGGTGGGGGACGACTACGACGAGCTGCTCCCCGCCGCCATTGAAGTGGTGGTGGAGACCGGCATGGCCTCCGTGTCCATGCTCCAGCGGCGGCTCAAGCTAGGCTACTCCCGGGCGGCCCGACTGGTGGACCAGATGGAGGAGAAGGGAGTCGTGGGGCCCTTTGAAGGCTCCAAGCCCCGCCAAGTGCTCATTACCAAGGATCAGTGGCAGGAGATGCAGTTTAAGCAGGGGATGGTGGACGCTGCCCCAGAGCCCGTCCCCGACGAGCTGGAATTTGAGGGCGACGCCATCCCCCAGAGCCGGGATTTGCCCCCGTTTGATATGGAGGATTGAGCACGATGGAGCACTATGTCATCAAGCCCGCCGGGGAGGCGGGGGAAGCGGCGGTTCACGCCGGCCTGCGGGCCTATAACCGCACCTTTGTCTCCGATACGGCGGATCTCTCCCTGGTGGTGGAGGACGAGGCCGGACAGATCATCGGCGGCTGCGATGCCTTCCGGATGGGGGAGCTGGCCCTGCTGGACGTGCTGTGGGTGGCGGAGTCCCGCCGGGGCACCGGCCTGGGGGCCTGCCTCCTGGCCCAGCTGGAGCAGGACGCCGCCCGCCAGGGTGCGAAGCGCCTGGAGCTGAACACCTTTGGATTTCAGGCCCCCGGCTTCTATGAAAAGCTGGGCTACCGCCGCTTCGGCGCAGTGGAGCCCGCCGTGGGGGAGTACGGCCACTACTTTTACGTGAAAGAGCTCTAACAGGACGCAGATAAGCCGGATGGGCGCGGTCAAACGACCGCGCCCATCCGGCTTATGATGTAGAAATGGAGGAAGGAAGTAGAAATCAGAATCAGAAGTCGACCTCAGTGCCGTAGTAGATGCAGGTAAACAGCTTGGCCATGGTGGCGGGATCGATGGGGCGGGGGTTGGAGCCGGTGCAGGCGTCGCCCACCGCGTTGGCGGCGATGGCATCCAGCTTCTCCTTGAACTCGTCTTCAATAATGCCGAAGTCCTTCAGGGTGTTGGGGATGCCCATGGCATCGTTCATGGAGCGGATCTTGGCGCGCAGGCCCTCCACCAGCTCGGCGGTGGTGTCGCCCACGACGCCCATGGTGCGGGCGATGTCGGCATAGCGCTCGGCCACGCCGTCGGCCTTGGCGTTGTAGGCGATGACGTAGGGCAGGTACATGGCGTTGGCCAGGCCGTGGGTGATGTGGCCGGTGGAGAAGGCCGCGCCGGTCTTGTGGGCCATGGAGTGGACGATGCCCAGCAGGGCGTTGGAGAAGGCCATGCCGGCCAGGCACTGGCCGTAGTGCATCTCCTCGCGGCAGCCCATGTCGCCGTTAAAGGAGTGGAGCAGATCCTTCTCCACGATGTGGATGGCCTTGAGGGCCAGGGGATCGGTGAACACGGTGTGGAGGGTGGACACATAGGCCTCGATGGCGTGGGTCAGGGCGTCCATGCCGGTGTGGGCCACCAGCTTGGGGGGCATGGTCTCGGCCAGGGCCGGGTCGATGATGGCCACGTCGGGGGTGATGTTGAAGTCGGCCAGGGGGTACTTGATGCCCTTCTGGTAGTCGGTGATGACGGAGAAGGCGGTGACCTCGGTGGCGGTGCCGGAGGTGGAGGGGATGGCGCAGAACTTGGCCTTCTGGCGCAGCTCCGGGAAGCTGAAGGGGGTGATCAGATCCTCAAAGGTGGTCTCCGGGTACTCGTAGAAGGCCCACATGGCCTTGGCCGCGTCGATGGGAGAGCCACCGCCCATGGAGATGATCCAGTCGGGTTCAAACTCCCGCATGACCGCCGCGCCGCTCATCACGGTTTCCACAGAGGGATCGGGCTCTACGTTCTCGATCAGGCGGGTCTCAATGCCGGCCTCCTTCAGATAGCCCAGGGCCTTGTCCACAAAGCCGAACTTCTTCATGGAGCCGCCGCCCAGCACCAGCACCGCACGGGTGCCCTTCAGATTCTTCAGGTTCTCCAGGGCGTTGGCGCCGTAGTAAATATCTCTGGGAAGGGTAAAACGGGACATAACAGGTACCTCCGGTTGAATGTGATTTGACATCGTTAAAACTTTAACGATTCTTCGGAACCTATTATGGCACATTGTTAATTCCCTGTCAATCGGTTTTGCAGAAACTGTACGTTCCAAACTTCGCGTTTCAGATTACCAGCGTCCCATTCTCGTCCTCCTGGAGCAGCAGAATGCGCTCCTGGCGGCCATCGGCGGCATCCACGTAGACCAGCACGTGGCCGCCGGAGGCGTTCTGGCACTTGAATTCGTGGCACAGCACCTCGTACTCGCCGCCGGTGGGGATCAGGGCGAGCTGGTGGGCCAGAACGGTGAGGGAGCCGTCCACCTGGGCGGCCGCCTCCGCCTCGGAGACGGCCGGGGCGGGGAGGGTACGGTCCCCGTGGTTCATGAGGTAGCCCTCCGACTCAAAGCTCACCACATCCCCGGTGTCCAGCGCCACACCCACCTTGACCAGATCGGGGTAGCAGTACACGCCGTCCTGGCGGGAGGCAAAGTGGACGGTGAGTATGCCGCCCTGCCGGATGGAGTAGCTGGGGTCCATATCCTGGTAGCCCCGCTCGGACAGAAACTCCGCAGCCTTCTGCCGCCCCTCTTGGGCGGAGAGGGACGCCTCGCCCACCGGCCGGGAGGAGAGTACCTGGAGCACCTGGCCGCCCTGCCGGGTGACCTCTACATAGAGCTCGCCGCCATTCACCAGGGCGGAGAAGCCCCAAGTGGGGAGCTGTCCCTCGCCCTGGGCGCTGAGGGTGAAGATGTCCTCCCGCAGCCCCAGAAAGGCTGCCGCGGCCCTGCGGGCCTCCGCCTCGGAGACCTGGGGCAGCCCCTCCAGCATCTTGGGCGTGCGGCCCGACAGGTGGTCGGAAAAGGGGCCGTCGTAGATCAGGGCGGGCACCTCGGGGAAGTCGGCCTCCACCGTCTGGAAGGCCGAGCCGGCGGGGAGTTCACCCGACTCCGTGGCGTTGGACAGCCGTGCCTGAACGGTCTCCACGTCCTCCGGCCGGATGGTGCCCGCGTCCAGCTCCGCCAGCAGGCTCTGGAGGGCGCCGGACAGGGTGGAGGCGGCCCCCGCCAGGCCGCGCAGGGTCTCCCGGTGCGCCTCAGTGCACGCCGTCTCGCCGTAGGCGTCCCGGGCCAGGGCCATGGCGTAGTCGCCGGTTTTGGCCAGGAAGGCGGCGGTTTGCTCCAGCTCTACGTTGCCGTAGGGCAGCTCGCCCAGAGCCGACTGAGCGGCCAGCGCCTTGCTGTAGGCCTGGGCGCACAGTGCGGAGAACAGCTCGGGACTGGTGGCGTAGGTCACCTTTCGGAGGGCGACATCCAGCTCGCCCGCCGCCGTGGCCAGCTCGGTGAAGGCGTGCTGATAGGTGTTGTCCAGCATGCGCCGGTACTGTGCCGCCCGGGCGTGGCCCTGTACTGCAAACCCGGCGGTCACCGCGAAGGCCCCCGCCAGAAAGCTGGCGGCCAGCACCTGTTTTCTCCGTTTCTCCATGACAAAACGCCCCCTTTTACGGCTAGGTTGCGTAAAAGGGGGCGTTTTATGTGCGGTAAATATAAGCTAAAGAAGGGGGCGAAGCCGCGCAAAAAGGTTGAGCAGATCATCGGAGGCCTTCACGCCCAGAAGAGGAATTTCCAAGCCGGCCGCCCGAATCCGATCTTCCAGTGCGCCGAGGAAAAGGCCACGGCCGGGCATCTCTTGATTGCGGTCGGACGTGGTCTCCACCCCGCAGTTGGGGGAGCGGTTTGCGCCCAGAAACGCAATGATGCGAAACCCGTATCTGTGGTACTCCAGCACCTGATGCATGACAGATTCAACTAGGTCCTCCAGCATCCGGCTGGGGGCGGGCGCCTGCATGGCGGCACGAATACGGGTGTTCTCCTCCGTGACCGGGGACTGCGCGCCCAGCCTGTTTCCACGGTCCAGCCCAAGGCAGCAGAGCTCCGGGCAGGGAAGCTGAACGATTCCCACCTGATGTTCCAGAAAGAACTGCACCAGCTCCCGGAAAGCAGCCGGATATACGGCGGTCCCGTCGGAGATGGCGTTTTGGTTCAGCAGGCAGTGGGCCAGAAACACCACTTTTCTACTGCGGCCGTCGGCAAACATCTGCATGATTCTCACCATTCACGGCTGGGCTCAGCCGCCCAGCTTGTCCAGCCCAAGACGGAGGCGGCGCAGGCACTCGTCCTTCCCCAGAATGTGGCAGATCTCCACCGCGCCGCCGGGGGTGACCGCCTTGCCCGCCGCGGCAATGCGCACCGGCCACATGAGGGTGGCGTTTTTGACCTCCAGAGACTCGGCCAGGCCGATCAGAGCGTCATGAATCCCGTCCACGGTCCAGTCGGCCAGCCCATCCAGGGCGGGAAGGACGGCCTCCAGCATCCGCCGGGACACCTCCGGATTGGTCTTGGACTTCTTGTTGGTGAACAGCTCCGCGTCGTAGCCGGGCAGGGCGTCAAAAAAGTCCAGCTTCTCTGGGATGTCGGTGAGGCGCTCGCACCGGGCCTGGAGCAGCCCGGCGATCTCCTCCGTGGAGAGGGCGGGATTCTGCACCGCCTGGCGGATGTAGGGCAGGGCGGCCGCATGGAAGGCCTCGGGGCTCATCTCCCGAAGGTAGTGGGCGTTGAAGTAGGTCAGCTTTTCGATGTCGAAGATGGCTGGGGACTTGGAGATGCCGCCGATGTCGAAAATCTCCGCCAGCTCGGCCAGGGTAAAGAACTCCCGCTCGGCATACTCGCCTCTGGGAGACCAGCCCAGCAGGGTGACATAGTTGACCACCGCCTCGGACAGATAGCCCATGGCGATGAGATCCTCGTAGGAGGGGTCGCCCTTGCGCTTGCTCATCTTGTTGTGGGCGTCCCGCATGACGGGGGAGCAGTGGATATAGGTGGGTACGTCCCAGCCGAAGCCCTGGTACAGCAGATTGTACTTGGGGGCGGAGGACAGGTACTCGGAACCCCGCACCACGTGGGTGATGCCCATCAGGTGATCGTCGATGACGTTGGCAAAGTTGTAGGTGGGCAGGCCGTCCCGCTTGATGAGCACCTGGTCGTCCAGGGTGGAGTTCTCTACGGTAATGTCCCCGAATACGGCGTCGGAGAAGACGGTGGAGCCCTCCGCGGGGATCTTCTGGCGGATGACGTAGGGGGCGCCGGCGGCCACCTTGGCCCTGGCCTCCTCCAGGCTCATGTCCCGGCAGGGGTCGGCCGCCCGGTCAAAGTTGCCGGAGTCCTCCTCGGACTCGGTCTTTTCGCAGAAGCAGTAATAGGCGTGGCCCTTCTCCACCAGCAGCTCGGCGTACTTGCCGTACAGCGCCCGGCGCTCGGTCTGGATGTAGGGTCCCACCGGGCCGCCGATGTCGGGGCCCTCGTCCCAGGTCAGGCCGCACTTGCGCAGGGTGGCGTAGATGACCTCGGTGGCGCCCTCCACCAGGCGGCCCTGGTCGGTATCCTCAATGCGGAGGATGAACTTGCCGCCGCTGTGGCGGGCGATGAGCCAGGTGTAGAGGGCGGTGCGGAGGTTGCCCACGTGCATGTAGCCCGTGGGGGAGGGGGCGAAGCGGGTGCGGACGCCGTCCTTGGGGATGCGGGCTTCCATCTCCTCAAACCAGTTCAGATCCATTGAAAAGACTCCTTTTTTAAACTTCATCACATTATTCTATATTTTTCGCCTAAGGATTGTCAAGGCCATTTGGATATGATATGATAAACCAATATGGGGCATTGTACCCAATGAGCCAAAAATCACTCGTAAGAGGTGTGTTTTAGAATGGAAAACCAGAAAAAAGTCATGCTCTCCGGCATCCAGCCCAGCGGCGAGCTCCACCTGGGCAACTACCTGGGGGCCATCAAGAACTGGGGCGCCCGGGCGGACGAGTTCGACTGCTTCTACTTTATGGCCGATATGCATACCATCACCGTGCGCCAGACCCCGGCGGAGCTCCGTCGCCGCACTCTGGAGCAGGTGGCCCAGTACATCGCCTGCGGTCTGGACCCGGAGCGCAACACAATTTTTGTCCAGTCCCACGTGCACCAGCACGCGGAGCTGGCCTGGGTGCTGGAGTGCTACACCATGTTCGGCGAGCTGTCCCGCATGACCCAGTTCAAGGACAAATCCGCCAAGCACGCCGACAACATCAACGCCGGCCTGTTTACCTACCCCTGCCTGATGGCGGCGGACATCCTGCTCTACCAGCCGGACTTTGTGCCGGTGGGGGAGGATCAGAAGCAGCACGTGGAGCTGACCCGCAACGTGGCCCAGCGCTTCAACCACGTGTACGGCGACGTGCTCAAGGTGCCCGAGCCCTACATCCCCAAGATGGGCGCGCGGGTGATGAGCCTGAACCAGCCGGACACCAAGATGAGCAAATCCATCCCCGAGGGCTGCGTGTTCCTGATGGATAAGCCGGAGGACATCCTGCGCAAGTTCAAGCGGGCCATCACCGACAGCGACACTGAGCGCTGCGTCCGATTCGACCGGGAGAACAAGCCGGGCGTGTCCAACCTGATGAGCATTTATTCCGCCGTCACCGGCAGGAGCTTCGAGGCCATTGAGGCGGAGTTCGACGGCAAGGGCTACGGCGCGTTCAAGCCCGTGGTGGGCGAGGCCGTGGTGGAGATGCTCCGGCCCATCCAGGAGGAGACCCGCCGCCTGCTCTCCGACAAGGCCTATCTGGAGGGGGTCTACCGCGCCGGCGCGGAGAAGGCGTCCTACGTGGCGGAAAAGACTCTTCGCAAGGTCTACAAAAAGGTGGGCTTCCTGGCCCGGTAATAAGATAAGGAGCAAATTCCCATGCCAAGAAATCTGGATCTTCCCCTCATCGGCATCGTGGCCGCCGCCCTGGTGGTGGCCCTGGTGGTGGCCCTGGTGGCCACTCCGGTGGTGAAAAACCTGGCCATTCGGGTCAAGGCGGTGGATGTACCCAAGGACGGCCGCCGCATGCACGACCACCCCATCCCCCGCATGGGCGGACTGGCCATCTTCCTGGGCTTCCTGCTCAGCGTCCTGCTCTTTCTGGACTTGAACGCCCAAATGCGGGGGATGCTGCTGGGGGCGGTCATCATCGTCGTGCTGGGCATCTTTGACGATATCTACTCGCTGCGGGCCATGTTCAAGTTTGTGGTGCAGATCATCGCCGCCCTGGTGGCGGTGCTCTCGGGCAACGTGATCGAGACGCTGTCCAACCCCAACGTGTTTTCCGCGGATCCCTACTGGAATCTGGGGATTCTGGCGGTGCCCGCCACGGTCATCTGGATCGTGGCCATCACCAACGCCGTCAACCTGATTGATGGCCTGGACGGCCTGGCCTGCGGCGTATCCACCATCAGCTCCATGACCCTGCTGGTGATCGCCCTGGTGGTCAGCGAGGGCAACGTGGCCATTCTCATGGCCGCCCTGGCGGGCGGGTGTATCGGCTTTCTGCCCTACAACATGAATCCCGCCAAGATCTTCATGGGGGACACGGGCTCCACCTTCCTGGGCTATATTCTGGCGGTGGTGTCCATTCAGGGCCTGTTCAAGTTCTATACCATTATCTCCTTTGCGGTTCCCTTCCTCATGCTGGGCCTGCCCATCTTCGACACCTGCTTCGCCTTCATCCGCCGCATTGCCCACGGACAGAGCCCCATGCACGCCGACCGCAGCCACGTGCACCACCGGCTTATCGACATGGGCTTCAACCAGAAGCAGGCGGTGGCGGTGCTGTATGTCATCAGCGCCATCCTGGGCCTGTCCGCCGTTGTGCTCACCACCAGCGGGCCGGTGAAGGCCATGCTGCTCCTGCTGGCCCTGTGCTTTGCCGGGGCGATCTCCGCCCGGATTTTCCTGGGCGCCAACGGAAAGAAAAACGACGGTGAGAAGCCGGACGAGAAGGGGGAAGAGAAATGAGGCAGGTGCGCGTCATGACCATCTTCGGCACCCGGCCGGAGGCCATCAAGATGGCTCCCCTGGTGGCGGAGCTCCAGCGCCGTCCGGGCCTGGAGCCGGTCTGCTGTGTGACGGCCCAGCACCGGGAGATGCTCGATTCCGTGCTGGAGATCTTCCGGCTCCGGCCCGATTACGATCTGAACATCATGGAGCCCCGCCAGACCCTCTCCACCATCACCTCCAAGTGCCTGCTGGGCATGGAGGGGGTGCTGGAGCAGGCCAGACCCGACCTGGTGCTGGTCCACGGGGACACCTCCACAACCTTCGCCGGGGCGCTGGCCGCCTTTTACCACCAGATCAGGGTGGGCCATGTGGAGGCGGGACTCCGCACGGGTGACAAGTATTCTCCCTTTCCGGAGGAGATGAACCGCAAGCTGGTGGGCGACATCGCCGACCTGCACTTCTGCCCCACACGGGCCAACCGCGCAAACCTGGAGCGGGAGGGGATCACCGACGGGGTGTTTGTCACGGGCAATACCGTGATCGACGCCCTCAAGACCACGGTTGTGAAGGATTATCACTTCACAACGGATCTCCTCAACCATCTGGACTACACCGGCCGAAAGATCATCCTCGTGACCTGCCACCGGCGGGAGAACTACGGCCAGCCCATGGCCAACATCATGACGGCTCTGCGCCGGGTGGCGGACGCCTTCCCGGAGGTGGAGCTGGTCTACCCGGTTCACCTGTCCCCGGTGGTGCGGGAGGCGGCGGGGAAGTACCTCGGCGGCCACGACCGTATCCACCTCATTGATCCGCTCTCCGCCGACGAGATGCACAACCTGATGGCCCGGGCCTATCTGGTCATGACCGACTCGGGCGGACTGCAGGAGGAGGCCCCCGCACTGGGGCGGCCGGTGCTTGTCCTGCGGCGGGAGACCGAGCGGCCCGAGGCGGTGAAAGCGGGGACCGTGAAGATCGCGGGGACGGAGGAGAACGTCATCTTCTCCATGGCCTCCGAGCTGCTCACCGCTCCGGCGGCCTACGCCGCCATGGCCCACGCCGTCAATCCCTACGGCGACGGTCACGCCTGCCGCCGGATCGCCGACGCCATTGAGTGGAAATTCGGCCTGCGGGCCGAACAGCCGGAGGAATTCCGGGCATAACGCGGTCCGAGCGGAGAGGAGGGAACAGGCGTGGAGCGCAGAAAGCGGAATCTGCTGGTGGTACTCATCGGCATCGTCATCGTGGTGGCCATGGTGTCCAGCTTTGGACTGGGCCTCTTTGCACCGGACACGGCGAAGATCGTGCTGCCCACGCCGGAGGTCTCCCAGCAGCCGGGGGGAGAGCCTGGCGAGCAGAGCGGTCTGGTGCTGGTGGACGTGACGCCGGAGACGGTGCAGAGCGTCATCCGGGATACCCTCTCCCGCCCGGACCGCTACACTCGCGCGGTCACGATCGAGGACTTCTGGGGCGAGGGAGAGAGCGGAACCACCCATGCGGACGTGTGGGTGGACGGCGGCTGGACCCAGACGGAGGCAGCCCTGCCAGGCGGGACGGTACGTTACTCCATCGTGGGCGACGGGCAGTTCTGGCTGTGGTATGGAGGCGACCGCACGGCCCTTTCCGGTCCGGCGGACGGGCACTCGGCGGATCTGGAGGGCCAGCGCATCCCCACCTATGAGGACGTACTGGAGCTGGAGCAGGATGCCATTGCCGCCGCCGGATATGAGGAGAAGGGCGGCCTAGCCTGCATTTATGTGGAGACAGGCGAGGACGCGCTGGGCTATGTGGAGAAGTACTGGGTCTCCGTGGACAGCGGCCTGTTGGTGTGCGCCGAGCAGTGGAAAGGGGAGGAACTGACCTATCGGATGACCTCCTACGCGGTGTCGACGGACCGTACCCTCTTCGGACTCACGGAGTTTGCGCTGCCGGACGGCACAGTGCTGCATACGGTAGAGGAATAACGGGCGGCCGGCAGGGGGCCGGCCGCCCGTTATTCCAGCCCCAGCAGCAGGAGCAGCCCCAGGGTGATGACCAGTTCCATGTCGTCCCCCTCCAGAAAGAGGAACAGGAGGATGAGCAGGAGCAGGACATCGCCGGTGTCGAGGCCGTCCAGCTTGAGGCCCCGAAGCAGCTTGCCCAGTCCTGAGGCGGGCTTGGCGGATTCCGGCGCCTCGGCGTCCGGCTCCGGCGGGGGCGCGTCGGGAGGGACGGTCTGGGTGGGAGGGGCATCCTCCTCCACGACCCGGGTGTAGGAGGCGCCATTGGGTATGTAGCGGTTATACATCGTCCTTCCCCTCCTCTCGGCGGCTCTGGAAGAGCTGGAAGGCCACCCGGATGACCCGGGCCAGCTTGGCGATCTGAACGGCCTTGTCAACCTTTGCATACCGCTCCGGCTTGACAAAAGGCTTGAGAGCATTGAGCAGGGCCACCTTGCGGTCGTCAGTGGCGGAGTACTCGGAAAAGAGGCGCAGACCGGCCTGGAGAAGCTGGGGATCCAGCTCGGACAGGGCGGAAAGCGGGTTGCTGTCTCCGCCGCCGCCCAGCATGCCCAGCAGGGCGGACCAGTCGGTGGCGCCGGACTGCCCGGTCGCCTCTCCCGCGGGCCCGGCCTCCGCCGGTTCTGCGGCGGGGGGTGGAGCAGATTCTCCCGCGTGCTCCCCAGTCAGCGCCTGCGCGAGGGAAGCGATCTGGCCCATGGCCTGGGGATCGCTGAGGATCGCGTTGAGTTTCTCCTCGAATTCGGCCATGTCTCCCGCCCCCTCCCGCCGAAATGCCTACTTCTTCTCCTTGGGCACCGCCTGGCTGATGTTTTGTACCAGCCGGGCCCCCTCGCTGCTCTGCATGACCTGCCGCACCATGCCCAGCAGGGCGCCGGTGTCCCCCTTGGCGGCGGCGGTCTTGAGGCCGTCCCCCGCGTTCTGACTGAGCAGCTCCATCAGGCGCTGGGTGTCCGGGGACTGCATCAGGCTCTGGAGCAGGGCCTTGTTCTTCAGCAGGCCGGCGGCCTTGGGATCCTTCATGAGTTCGTCCAGATTGGACTGGGGATTTGCCATACCATCAGCTCCATCTCAATTATTTATAAGACCGATCACTCCATTCTATGAGTGACTTTTCAGAAGGTGATACCTTGAAGCTGGTACTTTTTTCCGACTCCCACGGCAACGTGGCCAACATGGCCGACGTGGTGCGCCTGGAGCACCCGGACCGCGTCCTCCATATGGGGGATCTGGCCCAGGATGCGGAGGAGCTGGCCCGTCAGTTTCCCGATATTCCCGTGACCTATGTGCCGGGCAACTGTGACGGCCGCCGGCCGGATCTGCCGGACGAGCGGTGCTTTACCCTGGAGGGGTGTAAAATCCTGATGACCCACGGCCACACCTACCACGTGAAGATGGGGCCCGGGGCGGCCATCCGCGCGGCCCGAGAGGCGGGGGCGGGACTTCTGTGCTTCGGCCACACGCACGAGGCCCTCTGCGAGTTCCAGAACGGCCTGTGGATCGTCAACCCCGGCGCCGCCGGGAGCCTAGTTCAGCCCACCTACGCCGTGGCTGTCCTGGAGGAGGGCGGCGCGGTGTGCTATCTGTCGCATATCTGAGAAGGGAGAGGAGCAGTATGCTGCTGGTCATTGATGTAGGCAATACCAATATGGAGTTCGGCGTCTACCGGGGAGAGGAGCTGGTGGGGAGCTTCCGTCTGATGACGGACGCCAACCGTACCTCCGACGAGCTGGGGCTCTGGCTGTGCCAGTACTTCCAGCGCTTCGGCCTGGAGCTGGGGCAGGTGGAGGATGTGGTGATCGGCTCGGTGGCCCCCCAGGTGATGCATACCCTGAGCCGGGCGGTGCAGAAGTATGTGGGCAAGACCCCGCTGGTGCTGGACGAGGCGCTGGACCCCGGCCTGCCCTACGTGGAGTGCGACAGCGACGAGCGCCTGGGCCCCGACCGGGCGGCGGCGGATATCGCGGCCATCGCCAAGTACGGCGCGCCGCTGGTGGTGCTGGACTTCGGCACCGCCACCACCCTGGACGCGGTAAGCCGGGAGGGCGTATACCTGGGCGGCTGCATCACCGCCGGGGTGCAGGTGTCCATCGACGGGCTGTTCCAGAAGACTGCCCTGCTGCCCCGGGTGGAGCTGGTGAAGCCGGACACAGTGCTGAGCACCACCGCCGTGGGGCAGATCCAGGCGGGGGCGGTGCTGGGCTATATCGGGGCCATCGAGTACCTCATCCGCCACGCCAAGGAGGAGATCGGCCAGCCGGACACCAAGGTGGTGGCCACGGGCGGCCTGTCCCGGCTGGTGGCGGACAACACGGAGCTGATCGACGTGGTGGATCCCCAGCTGGTGCTGGACGGCCTGCGCATCATCTATGAGCGGGCGAGGAGATAAAACGGATGGGGAGGAGAGGCAATGAGTGAGATCAAGCGGAACGGGCACGGAGCCATGGACATGACTCAGGGGTCGCCGACCCGGCTGATCGTCTTGTTCTCCCTGCCCCTGCTGGCGGGAAATGTGCTCCAGCAGCTCTACAACATGGTGGATTCGGTGGTGGTGGGCAACTATGTGGGCTCCTCCGCCCTCACCGCCGTGGGCGCGGGCTTCTCTATCATGTTCCTGATATCCTCCCTCTTCCTCGGATTCTCCATGGGCGCGACCATCATGATCGCCCAGTATGTGGGCGCCGGGGACCAAGGGGCGGTGGGGCGCACGGTGGACACCATCTACAGCGCCCTGCTGGTGATCATTGTGCCCCTGACCCTGCTGGGCGTGCTGGCCAGCGGGCCGCTGCTCACCCTGATCCGGGTGCCGCAGGAGGCCTATGAGCAGGCGCGGACCTACTGCATGGTGGTGCTGGGCGGCATCATCGGTACTCTGGGCTACAACATGAACAGCGGCATCATGCGCGGCCTGGGGGATAGCCGGACGCCCCTGATCTTCCTGTTCATCGCCTGTGTCATCAATATTGTGCTGGATCTGGTGTTTGTGCTGGTGTTCTCCTGGGGCGTGTTCGGCGTGGCCCTGGCCACCATTCTGGCCCAGATCTGCTCCTGGGTGTTCGGCATCTTCTACATCAACCGAAAGTACCCCTTCCTCCATATCCGCCTGTTCCGGATGCGGCTGGACCGGCGCCTGCTGGGGCAGGTGATCCGTCTGGGCATACCCTCCGCGATACAGGAGTGCCAGTTCGCGGTGGGCATACTCATCATGCAGGCGCTGATCAACGGCTTCGGCAACGATTTTGCGGCCGGCTTCACCGCCGCCAACAAGATCGACACCTTCGCCTTCATGCCCATCGAGTCCTTTTCCATCGCCGCCACCACCTATGTGGGACAGAACATGGGGGCGGGGAGGCTGGACCGGGTACAGACCGGGACCCGCCGGGCCCTGGTGCTGGGCACTCTGGTATGCCTGGCCATGTCGGCGGTGGTGCTGCCCCTGCGGCGGCCCCTGCTGATGCTCTTCAACCGGGAGCCCGGCGTGGTGGCCGCCGGGGAGGCATACCTGCTCCGGGCCCTCTCCCTGATGTTCATTCTGGCCATGATGTTTATCATGAACGGCGTCCTCCGCGGCGCAGGCGCCACGACAGTGCCCATGGTAGCCTCCATCATCTCCCTCTGGGCGGCCCGCATCCCTGTGGCCTATGCGCTGGCCTATTTCTTCGGCCCGGAGGAGATCTATTGGGCCTATCCCATCGGCTGGGCCCTGGGCCTGCTGATCTGCGTGGTGTCCTATTGCCGTGGAAGGTGGAAGGACAAGTGCATTGTGGGCCAGGCGCCGCAGGAATAGCACAGAGGCCCCGCCGGTCTGTCCGGCGGGGCCTCTCCTGCTGGAGTCAGGACTTTGTGTAGAAATCGCACCAGGGGCGCAGGGTACAGTTGGGGCAGTCGGGCTTGCGGGCCATACACACCGCCCGGCCGTGGAGCACCATCCGGTGGCAGAAGTCGTTGGACTCCTCCGGCGGCAGGATGGGCCGGAGTTGCTCCTCCACCTTGGCCGGGTCCTTGGTGCCGTCGGTGAGGCCCAGTCGGCCGGTAATGCGTATGCAGTGGGTGTCCGCCACCACTACGCCGGGGGTGTGGTACACGTCGCCCAAAATCAGGTTGGCGGTCTTGCGGCCCACACCGGGCAGCTTGAGCAGCTCCTCCATGGTGTCGGGCACCCGGCCGCCGTACTGCTCCACCAGCATGCGGGAGGCGGCTACAATGTCCCGGGCCTTGGCCCGGAAGAAGCCGGTGGAATGGATATAGGTTTCCACCTCGGCGGGGTCGGCCTGGGCCAGAGACTCCAGGGTGGGAAAGCGGGCAAAGAGGGCGGGAGTGACCATGTTGACCCGCTCATCGGTACATTGGGCGGCCAGACGCACGGAAAAGAGCAGCTCGTAGGGCTTGGGGTACTGGAGCGAACAGAGCCCTTCGGGGTATAGCTTCTTCAGCTCCTCTACGATAGCCAGGACGTCCTCATGGTTTTTCATCGAATCACCTCTTAGACAATATAGCATAGAATCCGCCAAAAAACGAGAGCCTTTTTTCAAATAGGGCGATTGTAATTTAAAGTGGGATTCTGTATAATAAACGGTACAGTCAAATTTGAGAAAGGTGGAGTCGGATTTGGTCAAGGATATCATGGAGTTTCTTGCCGGACAAGACCCCGAGGTAGGGGCGGCGGTTCAGGCGGAGTACGACCGCCAGCGGCGCAACATCGAGCTGATCGCGTCGGAGAACTTCGTCAGCCCGGCGGTGCTGGCCGCGGCGGCCACGGTGCTCACCAACAAGTACGCGGAGGGCTATCCTGGCAAACGCTATTACGGCGGCTGCCAGTGCGTGGACGTGGTGGAGGATATCGCACGCAAACGGGCCTGCCAGCTCTTTGGGGCCGACCACGCCAATGTGCAGCCCCACTGCGGCGCCAATGCCAACTATGCGGTGTACGCCGCCCTGTGTGAGCACGGCGACACGGTGCTCGGCATGGATCTAGCCAACGGAGGCCACCTGACCCACGGCTCACCGGTCAACTTCTCGGGAAAAAACTATAATATCGTGGCTTATGGCGTCAACGACCAGGGCTACATCGACTACGACCAGGTGCGCGATCTGGCCAAAAAGCACAGGCCCCGCATGCTCCTGGCCGGCGCCTCCGCCTATCCCCGCACCATCGACTTCAAGACCTTTGCCGATATCGCCCACGAGGTGGGGGCCTATCTGTTTGTGGATATGGCCCATATCGCCGGCCTGGTGGCTGTGGGGCTCCACCCCTCCCCGGTGCCCTATGCCGACGTAGTGACCACCACTACCCACAAGACCCTCCGGGGCCCCCGGGGCGGCATGATCCTCTGCAAGGAGGCGCTGGCCAAGAAAATCGACTCCGCCATTTTCCCGGGCAGCCAGGGCGGCCCCTTGGAGCACATCATCGCCGCCAAGGCCGTGGCCCTGGGGGAGGCGATGAAGCCGGAGTTCAAAGCCTACCAGGAGCAGATTCTCAAAAACGCCGCCGCCCTGGCGAAGGCCCTCATGGCCGAGGGCTTCGATCTGGTCAGCGGCGGCACCGACAACCACCTGATGCTGGTGGATCTCCGCCCTGCCCGCCTCACCGGCAAGGAGATGGAGAGGCGGCTGGACGAGGTGAACATCACCGTCAACAAGAACGCCATCCCCAACGATCTGGAGAAGCCCTTCGTCACCAGTGGTATCCGGGTGGGTACGCCCGCCGCCACCACCCGCGGCTTCAAGGAAGCGGACATGGAGGTCATCGCTTCCATCATGTGGCGTACCGCCACCGATTTTGAGGGCAAGCAGGACGAGCTGCGGGACCAGGTGGCCCAGCTTACCGGCAAATATCCCCTGTACGAATAAACAAAACGGAGTACGCATGAGCAGAGACGGCGGCCTGTCGAAAAATGGCTTCGGCAGGCCGCCGTTTTTCTCTTGACAAACGCCTTTGATGTGGTATATTTATAATATAAAGAGCGAAATACACCACATAAAAGGAGTGTATCTGAATGGCTGACAAACGATGGTATGGGCTGATTGGCCTGCTGTCCCTGTTGGGGTTCGTAGGGGTGTTCACCGGGGAGAAATACTTCCTGGGCTTTTTTGCCTTTGCGGTGGACTTTCAGTACTTTTTTGCCAAGGCTGACGAGATGCAGGAGGGCCAGATTCTCCGCTCGGCCGCACGGGGCTTTTTCGTGGGCATGGGAGTGACGGCGGCGGGGACGCTGCTGCTCCTGGCCCTTGGCGGAGGGACGACGGAGGCGCTGTACCTCAGCAGCGGGCTGGGCTGGGGAGTGGGAGTGATGGTATATGCCCTCTCCAGCTTCCTGTGCGGCTGCCGGGAATGGTGGAACGCGCGGGCATGATTACCAATCGCATCAAGGAGTACCGGGCCCGCTTCGACCTGAAGCAGGAGGAGCTGGCCAGGCGGGTGGGAGTACGCCGGGAGACCATCGGCAACCTGGAGAAGGGGCGCTATAATCCCTCGCTGGTGCTGGCCTGGAACATTGCCAAGGTATTCGGCGTACCGATTGAGGAGATCTTTACCGTGGAGGGGGATGAATAGTATCCGCCGCTCTTTACGGGGGCTCGAACATGTGTTAGAATAGGGGCGACCAAACGAGGAGGGATGCCCAATGTCATACCGGCCCCTGGCCGACGAGATCCGCCCCCAGAGCCTGGACGAGGTGGTGGGCCAGCGCCACATTTTGGGGGAGAACGGCCTGCTGCGCCGCATCATTGAGGGGGGACACATCCCCAATCTGGTCTTTTATGGCCCCTCCGGTACCGGCAAAACCACGGTGGCCAACATCATCGCCAGGCGCACCAACCGGCCCCTCCACCGGCTCAACGCCACCACGGCCTCCATCTCGGACATCAAGGACATCATCAAGGACATCGGCACCATGCTGGCCCCCGATGGGGTGCTGCTCTATCTGGACGAGATTCAGTACTTCAACAAGAAGCAGCAGCAGTCTTTGCTGGAGTTTATGGAGAACGGCAAGATCACCCTGATCGCCTCCACCACGGAGAACCCCTATTTTTACGTGTATAATGCGGTGCTCAGCCGGTCTACCGTGTTTGAATTCAAGCCCATCGAGGCCGTCGACGTGCTGCCCGCCATCGACCGGGGCATCCGGCTCATGGGGGAGCGCCTAGGTGCGGAGGTGGACTGCGAGGATGGCGTGCGGGAGCACATTGCCACCGCCTGCGGGGGCGATGTGCGCAAGTCCATGAACGCGGTGGAGCTGCTGCTCAGCTCCGCCCGGCGGGAGGGGGAGCGGCTGGTGGTCACCCTGGCCGATGCCCAGACGGTGGCGCAGCGCTCCGCCATGCGGTACGACCGGGAGGGAGACGATCACTACGACATCGCCTCTGCCCTCATGAAGTCCATGCGGGGCTCCGACCCCGACGCGGCCCTCCACTATCTGGCCCGCCTGCTGGAGGCGGGGGACATGACCACCGCCATCCGGCGGATTCTCTGCTCCGCCAGCGAGGACGTGGGCATGGCCTACCCCCAGGCGGCCCTGATCGTCAAGGCCTGCGTGGACAACGCTCTCCAGCTCGGGCTGCCGGAGGCCCGCCTCCCTCTGGCCCAGGCGGTGGTACTGCTGGCCACCGCCCCCAAGTCCAACTCGGTCTACGAGGCCATCGCCGCCGCTCAGGCCGATGTGCGGGCGGGCAAGACCGGCGACTACCCCCGCCACCTCCAGAACGTCCACGCCGACTCGGCGGGGATGGAGCGGGAGCAGGGCTACCTCTACCCCCACGACTTTCCGCGCCACTGGGTGCGCCAGCAGTATCTGCCCGACCTGCTGGCGGATAGGTGTTACTACCACTACGGCGACAACAAGAATGAGCAGGCCGCCAGGCGGTACTGGGACGAGATCAAAGGCCCCGAGGCATAAAACAGGAGCGCGGCATAGCCGCGCTCCTGTTTTTCAGGCGAATATGGTCTCCGCGCCCACCTTGACACAGCCCTCGGGGGCGTATTTCCACTTTTCAATTTGTCCCTGGGTGAGAAAATACTCCAGCGGCGCGGGGACGTTCAGCGGGGGCAGGGTGTCGATGGCCAGCAGCTTGATCTTCATCCGCTCAGGCAGGATAGCCTTGATGTAGACGGACACACGGTCCCCCTCCCGCAGGCCGTTTTTCCGCTCCGCCAGGCCGGACAGATTCGGGGTGAGCTCCACAAAGGCCCCATACTCCTTGAGCCCGCGGACGATACCGGGCACCGTCATGCCCGCCTGAAAGCGGGCGGCGTTCTCCGCCCAGGTGCCCAGCAGCTCCCGGTGGGTCAGGTACACCCGCCCCAGCTTGGGGTCCAGCTCCTGTACCACGGCGAAGATGGCCTGCCCCACCCGGAACCGCTGGTCGGGGTGGGGGATGCGGGAGACGGAGATGTTTTCAATCCCGATCAGGGAGGGAACGCCGCAGCCGATGTCCACAAAGGCCCCGAAGGACTCCAGGTGGGTGACCACAGCCGGGAGGATACAGCCGGGATGCAGCCCGGCAAGCATGGCGTCCAGGGCGGCCTGCTGGGCCCGGCGGCGGGAGAGGCGGGGCCGGAGGACGCCCTCAGATTCCTCCAGAGCTGTGATCTGAAAACAGACCGGCTTGCCCACCCGGGAGAGAATGGCGATCTCCCGGGTGGTGCCCTCTGCAATGCCCAGCGCGGCCTCCTCCCGGGGGAGAAAGCCGGTAAACGGCCCTACGGACACCAGCAGGTTGTGGGCCCCGTCGCAGAGCTGGGCAACCCCCTCCAGCACCGTCTCCTCCTCCATGGCCCGGCGGAGGCCGTCGCGGGAGGCGCAGGCGGCCTCGTTTTCCGGTGTATGTAACAGACGCCCCTCGGGCAGGAAGCGGCTCCTCAATGTGACCAAATCCTTTCGTTTCCACAGTCATTTTTTTCCGATAGACTACTATATGCACTTGCCGGTCCTGAATTGACAGGGTATAATAGGCGTTACGAAGGAAACGGGAGGGACGCGGATATGGACATCCATGTGGGCGATGTGCTGGAATTGAAGAAGGAGCACCCCTGCGGCAGCCGGCGGTGGCTGGTGCTGCGGGTGGGAATGGACTTCAAGCTGCGCTGCGAGGGCTGCGGCCACGAGCTGATGCTCCCCCGGAGCAAGGCAGAGAAGAGCATCAAGCGGGTGCTGCGGACGGAGGAGCCCCAGGCATGAGGTACGAGGGGACGGTTTACCGCCCGCCGGGAGAGTGGAAGAGCTATCTGCTCCAGGTGACGGTGGGGTGCTCCCACAACGCCTGCACCTTCTGCGGCATGTATAAGGACAAACGCTACCGGGTGCGCCCGCTGGAGGAGATTTTTGAGGATATTGCCCTGGCCAGGGCGGCCTATGGAGACGTGAAGCGGGTGTTCCTCTGCGACGGGGACGCGGTGGCCATGGACACAGAGGAGCTGCTGGCCGTCCTGGACCGGCTGTACGAGACCTTCCCCTCCCTCGAGCGGGTCAACGCCTATGCCGGCCCGGGCAGCACCCTGCGCAAGACGGAGGAAGAGCTGGCGGCCCTCCGCCGGGCGGGGCTGGTGCGTCTCTACCTGGGGGTGGAGAGCGGCAGCGACGCGGTGCTGCGGGCGGTGCGCAAGGGGGTGGACGCCGCGGGTATGCTGGAGGCCGGACGGCGCATAACGGCGGCAGGCTTTGACCTGTGGGCCATGGTGCTGATCGGCCTGGCCGGGCAGGGAGAGGCATCCCGAGCCCACGCCCTGGACACGGCGGCCCTGATCAACGCCATGAGACCCCGTCACTTCTCCGCCCTGACTTACCTCCCCGAGCGGGGAACGGTGCTGGGTGACGCGGCCGCGCGGGGGGAGTTCCGGCTGCTCACCGCCCGGCAGGCCCTGGAGGAGACCCGGCTGCTGCTGGAACGCCTGGAGGTGGAGCCCCTTCATTTCACCAGCGACCACGCCTCCAACTATCTGCCCTTGAAGGGCGGACTGCCCGAGGACAAGGCCCGGCTTTTGTCTCTACTGGACGGGGCGCTGTCCGGCGGGCAGGCCGTCCGGCCGGAGCTGTGGCGGGGGCTGTGACACAAAGAGAGGAGTATTGAGATGGACGGACAACACCTGCATATTCTGTGGACCAACGCCGATCCGGTGGTCTTTGACAAGATGGTTCTGATGTACGCGGTGAACAGCCTGGTACGGGGCTGGTGGGAGAAGGTGACGGTGATCCTCTGGGGGGAGACCGCCCGTCTGGCGGCCGCAGATCCTGCGGTGAGGGAGCGCATTGTCCTGGCCATGGAGCAGGGGGTGAAATTCTCGGCCTGTATTACCTGCGCCAAGGAGCTTGGGGTGGAGCAGGCGCTGCGGGACATGGGCCTGGAGGTCATCTCCTGGGGCCCGCCGCTGACCGAGCTGCTCAAGACCCGGGCGCCCCTGCTGACCGTGTGACGGAAACGAAAAAGAAGCTGACGCGCTGCGCGCGTCAGCCAGACGGTCAATAAGCCCTCCTGCGAAAGGATTCGGAGGGAGGGATAGTGTGAAAGGGAACCGTCAGAGTTCCCTTTCGCGTTGGATCAAACAACTTTTTGAAGCTTTTCTAAAGCTTCAAAAAGTTCGACAGGCTGGCTGACGCGCGCAGCGCGTCAGCTTCTTTTTTTGCCCGTCCCGGATTTGACCTTTTTTGTGGACGTGGCCCTCTATAATGGGAAACGACAGGCCAGAGGACAGGGGGGGACGCGGGGTGACGGTGATCTATCTGGATGAGCTGTTCCTGCTCAACTTTGTGGTGGACTATCTCCTGCTGCTGGCCGCCGGACGCCTGTCCGGCGAGATACTCCGCCGGGGCTGGCTGGCTCTGGGGGCGGCCATCGGGGCGGCCTACGCCGCCGCCGCCGTCCTGCCGGGCATGGGCTTTCTCCTCCATCCCCTCTGCAAGCTGGGGGCGGCGGTGCTGGCCCTGCTGGCGGGCTACGGCAAAAGCCGCCGCCTCCTGCGGGTGAGTCTGGTATTCTTTGCCGTGTCCGCGGCCTTCGGCGGCGGCGTGTTCGCCCTCCAGCTCCTGGGCGGGCGGGGGCTCACTCTGCAAAACGGCATCTTTTATTCCGCCATGGATCTGCGCCTTATCCTCCTGTCGGCGGCGGGGTGCTATGTGCTCATCACCCTGCTGTTCCAACGCACCGCCCGGCACAGCGGCCTGCGCCGGGAGCTGGTGCCTGCGGTGCTCACCCTGGAGGGGCGGCGGGTGGCCCTTACCGCCCTGGTGGATACGGGCAACACCCTCACAGACCCCGCCACCGGACGTCCGGTGATGGTGGCGGAGGGGGAGAAGGTGGGGGCTCTCTTTCCCGACGGGCAGGCGCCGGCTCCCGAGGAGCTGCGCCGCCCGGTGGAGGCCCTGGAGCGGCTGGGCCGCCAGGGCTGGCAGGGGCGGTGCCGCCTGCTGCCCTACCAGGCGGTGGGGGTGGAGTGCGGCATGCTGCTGGCCCTGCGCCTGGACGGGGCGCGGGTGGGGACGGAGGACTACGGCAAGCTGCTGCTGGCCCTGTCCCCCACCCGCCTCACCGACGGGGGCGGCTATCACGCGCTGATTGGTACATAAACAGACGATGTGGGAGGATGGCTATGAACGGTTGGAGACTGCGCCTGTTTGTGGGCGTGGAGTGGCTGTTGGCCCGGCTGGGGCTCAAGCTGCCGGGGAAGATCATGTATATCGGGGGGAGCGACACCCTGCCGCCGCCTCTGTCCAGGGACGAGGAGGCGGAGCTGATCGCCCGTCTGGACGGTGGGGACGAGGGTGTGAAGTCCCAGCTCATTGAGCGGAACCTGCGGCTGGTGGTCTACATCGCCCGCCGCTTTGAAAATACCGGCGTGGGCATTGAGGATCTGATCTCCATCGGCACCATCGGCCTCATCAAGGCCATCAATACCTATCAGCCCGCAAAAAACATCAAGCTGGCCACCTACGCCTCCCGGTGCATCGAGAACGAAATACTGATGCATCTGCGCAAGACGGCCAACCTGAAGAGCGAGGTCTCCTTCGACGAGCCCCTGAACACCGACTGGGACGGCAACGAGCTGCTCCTCTCCGACATCCTGGGAACAGAGAGCGATCTGGTGATGAAGCCCATCGAGGCGGACGTGGACCGCCAGCTCCTCTCCGACGCGCTGGAGAAGCTGGAGGACCGGGAGCGGGAGATCATCACCCTGCGCTTCGGCCTGGACGGCCGCCCGGAGCGCACCCAGAAGGAGGTGGCCGACCGGCTGGGTATCTCCCAGTCCTACATCTCGCGCCTGGAAAAGCGCATCATCAGCCGGCTCAAGCGGGAGATTCTGCGGATGCTGTAGGGGCGGTCACTCCGCCTTCGGCCGCCCGGCTCGCCGGGCAGCCGGCTTCGTCAGATCGTGGCTCAGTTCCAGCAGGCGGATGATCTCCTCCTCCGGGAGCGAGCCGTCCAGGAGGAGGGTGACCCAGTTGGACTTGTTCATGTGGTAGGCGGGCAGGATGCCTGGGATGCCGAGAAGGGAGCCGGCCAGGAGCGGGCCGCATTTTACATCGAGAATGTCGACGGACTCCGGTCGTTCCAGCCCCAGCCTGGTTCCGGGAACCTCCAGAAAGACCGCAAACCACTTGGCGTTTTCACTGTGGCGCAGGACGGCATAGCGGGGGAATTTAGCCCAGAGGTGCTCCGGTTCCGCGCCCAGATGTACCTGGGCATATTGTAGGATACGCTCTTTCAGTGTGGACGGTTGGTTCATGGCGCTCCCTCCTTACAGATCCTTGGCCTTCATTTTCTCCAGCTCGGCCTTTTCTGCCGCCGTGGCCTTGTTCCGCCCGATCAGCCAGGCGGCGGCCAGTCCCGCGGCACATGGAATACCTGAAAGCAGGCCGGAGGCATCCCGGAGCGCGATGGACAGGCCGGCCAGCAGCAGGAGGATCCCGCCGGGCAGCAGAGCCCCCAGCAGGGGCTTTCTCCGGGTACCCAGATAGTATTCCAGCGCCAAAAGGGCCAGGGAAATGAAAAGAACTGCAAACTCTCTCATATCGGTTTCCCCTCCTTCTCGTATTTGTCGATGATCAGTTTGGCGGTCTCCACATCAATGCGGGAGTCCACCGCCAGCCCCTTGATAAAGGCGGTGAAGGGCTCCTCCTCATGTTGGTCGGCCAGCTCGATCTTCTGGATGAGCTTGTCCAGCCGCAGACGGACCGTGGGGTAAGAGACCTGGTAGAGCCGGGCGATCTCCTTCAGAGAGCCGGACTTGAGCGCGAAATTTTTGAGAAAGGCGGCGTCCTCCGGTTCGAGAGCGAGCATCCACTGGGGGATTTTATTAAGCTCCAATTTAATTCTCCTTTTACTTTTAGTTTAACTATATTAAATATGACATAAATAAAATGAAAGTCAAGTATAAAAAAGAGGTGCGGCTTTTTAGCCGCACCTCTTTTTGAGCTTACAGGCCCAGGGTGTCCGCCAAGTCGTCCTTCATGTGGTCCATCTTGCGGACGGCACGCCGGGCCATCCGGCGCACGTCGGGGCTCTGCATGCTCTTGGCGGCCACCGCCATACCGATGGCGGCGCCCGCCAGCACGCCAAGGCCCATCCCTTCCAGAAACGCATGCTTCGTCATATTGCTTCGCTCCCTTCTGCATCAGCGTCCGCTGTTATTATTGCCGGAAACGCAGAAAAATCCGTTGCTAAAAACTGTGTTTCAAGGTATAATGTATGCGGCATGATACGGTTCAATTTGTGGAGGGGACGGGGGTGGACCTGTACCCTTTTTTGCTGTGCTCTGCATGGCGGTTTGGAACGGTTTCAATGTGAAAGGAGTGATTTCGTGAAGCTGCTGATACGGCAGGGACGGCTGGTTGACCCGGTTGGGGGCATCGGCGGGATTATGGATGTGCTGGTTGAGGACGGAAAGGTAGCGGTCATCGGGAGCAACATCAACGAGCCCGACGCCCGGGTGATCGATGCCCGGGGACTGACCGTGTGCGCCGGGCTGGTGGATATGCATGTACATCTGCGGGAGCCCGGCTTTGAATATAAAGAGACCATCGAGACCGGCGCGGCGGCCGCGGCCCATGGGGGCTTTACCTCCATTGCCTGTATGCCCAACACCCGCCCGGCCACCGACAGCCCGGAGCAGATTGCATTTGTAAAGCAGAGGGCGGCGGAGGCCTGCGGCGTCCATGTCTGGCCCATTGGGGCGGTGACCCGGGGACAGCAGGGGCAGGAGCTCACCGACTTTGAGGCCCTGAAGGGGGCGGGGGCGGTGGCCCTGTCCGACGATGGGGTGCCGGTCCAGAATGCCAATTTAATGCGGGACGGCCTGATCCTGGCCCACCGGCAAAACCTGACGATTCTCTCCCACTGTGAGGACGCCGACATGGTGAAGAACTACGCGGTCAACGAGGGGCGTATCTCCCGCCAGCTCCGGCTGGCCGGCCGGCCGGCCATCGCCGAGGAGCTGATGGTGGCCCGGGACGCCATGCTGGCGGAGGAGACCGGCGGGGCGGTGCACATCTGCCACATCTCCACCGCCAAATCGGTGGCCCTGGTGCGGCGGTACAAGCGCAAGGGCGTACAGATCACCTGTGAGACCTGCCCTCAGTACTTCAGTCTCACCGAGGACGAGATTTTAGCCCAGGGCGCCCTGGCACGGGTGAACCCGCCCCTGCGCACCAAGGCGGACGTGGAGGCCATTATCGAGGGATTGAAGGACGGCACCATTGACGCCATCGCCACCGACCACGCCCCCCACTCCGCTGAGGAAAAGGCCCGGCCCCTGACCGACGCCCCCAGCGGCATGGTGGGCCTGGAGACCGCCCTTGCTGTGGCGCTGACCTACCTCTACCATACGGGCGAGATGGCCCTGTCCGACATCCTGCGCCGGATGACCATCAACCCGGCCTGCATCCTGCGCCTGCCCACCAAGGGGCGGCTGGCCATCGGCTCGGACGGCGACGTGGTGATCTTTGATCCCGACGAGGCGTGGACGGTGGAGCCCAACCGCTTCGCCTCCAAGGGGCGCAACACCCCCTTTGGGGGAAAGACCCTGCGGGGGAAAGTGAAATATACGATTGTAGGCGGCGAGATCGTCTACCGGGAAGGAGAATGAGCGCGATGTCCTTTGATGTATTGCAGGAGAAAATTATCCGTATGAAAAACCCCACAGTGGTGGGGCTGGACCCCAAGCCCGAGTATGTGCCGGAGCACATCCGCAAAGCGTCCTATGAACAGTTCGGCGAGACCCTGGAGGGGGCCGCCGACGCCATTTTCCAGTTCAACAAGGGCCTCATCGACGCCCTGTGCGATGTTGTACCCGCCGTCAAGCCACAGTCCGCCTATTATGAGCGCCTGGGCTGGCACGGTATGGCCGCGCTGGAAAAGACCATCCGCTACGCCCACGAGAAGGGCATGTACGTCATCGCCGACATCAAGCGGGGGGACATCGGCTCCACGGCGGAGGCCTACGCCGACGCCTGGCTGGGAGTCACCAAGGTGGGGGAGGCCTTCTGCGGGGGCTTCAACGCCGACTGCGTCACCCTCAACGGCTACATGGGCGCGGACAGCGTCAACCCCTTCCTAAAGGTGGCGGGGGAGCGGGACAAGAGCGTGTTTATCCTGGCCAAGACCTCCAACCCCGGCTCCGGCGAGCTCCAGAACGTGGCCGCCGGGGAGGGAGACACCGTCTACGGCCTTATGGCCGACCTCATTGAGAAGTGGGGAGCCGGCACTGAAGGGAAGTACGGCTATATCCGGGCCGGCGCGGTGGCCGGGGCTACTTATCCGGAGGAGCTACAGAAGCTCCGCGCCCGGATGCCCCACACCTTCCTGCTGGTGCCCGGCTACGGGGCCCAGGGCGGCACCGCCGAGGATGTACAGTATGCCTTCCAGGAGAATGGCCGGGGTGCCGTCGTCAACTCCTCCCGGGGCATCATCTGTGCCTGGCAGAAGACGGGCAAAAACGGCGCGGACTACCAAGAGGCCGCCCGCGCCGCCGCCATCGCCATGCGGGACGATATCTGCCGGTTTATCGCCATCCAGTAAACCAAGGAAACAGAGGGGGACACACCCATGCCAATACAAAAGCTCTGTACCGTCGCAGAGGCGGTGCGCCTCAATGAATTTGCCTGGTCCCTCACCCTGGAGGCCGAGGGGATGGAGCCCCAGGGGCCGGATCAGTTTGTCCATGTGAAGTGCGGCCACAGCCGTCTGCTCCGCCGCCCCATCTCCATCTGCGGCTGGGGGGAGAACCGGCTGCGCATCGTCTTTGAGGTGCGTGGGGAGGGCACAGCGTGGCTCGCCCGCCGGAAAGCAGGGGACACCCTGGACGTGCTGGGCCCCCTGGGCCGCGGCTTCCGGATAGGGCGGGAGGACCGCTGCCTGCTGGTGGGGGGCGGTATCGGTGTGCCCCCTATGCTGGGCTGCGCCAAGTGGACGGCGGGACGGAGCACCGCCATACTGGGCTTCCGGTCGGCAGACCGTGCCATGCTGACCGAGGAATTTCAGAAATGCTGTAAAGATGTTTTACTTTGCAGTGATGATGGAAGCCTAGGACAGAAAGGCTTTGTGGATGCTCAAGTGCGGGCTGTTCTTGAAAAGGATAAAAACTTTACAGCGGTTTTGGCCTGCGGCCCCAAGCCCATGCTGAAAAACGTGGCTGCCGTGGCGGCGGAGTACGGCGTGCCCTGCCAGGTGTCCATGGAGGAGCGGATGGCCTGTGGCGTGGGGGCCTGCCTGGGCTGCGCCATCCAGATGGCCGACGGCACCATGAAGCACGTGTGCAAGGACGGCCCGGTGTTTGACGCGGAGGAGGTGGCGTGGAATGTCTAAGGTGGAGCAGTCCGTGGTGCTGGCCGGGGTGCGGATGAAAAACCCCGTGGTGGTGGCCTCCGGCACGTTCGGTTTCGGCCGGGAGTACGGCCGGTTTTATGATTTGAGCGAGCTGGGCGGCATCTGCTGCAAGGGCCTGACCCTCTGCCGCCGGGAGGGCAACCCGCCCCCCCGCATCGCGGAGACCCTCATGGGCATCCTCAACTCCGTGGGCCTCCAGAATCCCGGAGTGGACGCCTTTATTGCGGAAGAGCTGCCCGAGCTGAGAAAGCATGATCTGGCGGTAATCGCCAACATTTCGGGCAATACCCCGGAGGAATACGGCGTCATGTGCGAAAAGCTCTCCGCCGCTGGGGTGGACATGATCGAGGTCAACATCTCCTGCCCCAACGTGAAGGCGGGCGGCCTGGCCTATGGCACCAAGCCGGAGCTGGCCGCCGAGGTGACAGCGGTGGCCAAGGCCCACGCCGGGAGAGTGCCGGTGATGGTGAAGCTCTCCCCCAACGTCACCGACGTCACCGAGATCGCCCGGGCCGTGGCGGACGCGGGGGCGGACGCCCTGTCCCTCATCAACACCCTGCGGGGGATGCGCATCGATGTGAACACCCGCCGGCCCATTTTGAAAATGAACACCGGCGGCCTGTCCGGCCCCGCCGTACTCCCAGTGGCGGTGCGCATGGTATGGGAGGTGGCCCAGGCCGTGAAGCTGCCCATCCTGGGCATGGGCGGCGTGGCCAAGGGGGAGGACGCGGCCCAGCTCCTGCTGGCCGGGGCCTCCGCCGTGGCGGTGGGTACCGCCTGCTTTGACGATCCCTATGCCCCCATCAAGGTGCGGGACGGTCTGGCGGCCCTGGCGGAGCGCCAGGGGTTGAACAAGGTATCCGACTTTACCGGGGCGGTCGTGCCCTGGTGAATGGAGGTGCGCGCCGATGGAGCGGAACACCTGTTATCTGAACCTGTCTGTGGCGGAGGCGGCCCGCACCGTGTCCGAGCTGGTGGAACGTGCGGGGCTGTCCAGCCGGATGGTGGATTGCCATGAGCTGCGCCAGGGCGAGAATCTCTGTGGCATGGTGCTGCTTTTTGAAAAGTACTTTCTCCGCATGGGCAGCCGCCTCACCCTGACGGCGGTGCTGGACAACCTGGAGGGGCGCACCCGGCTCTACTGGACGGTCACCGGCGGCGCGGGAATGCTCCGGCAGAGCGGAGACAGCAAAACAGCGGCGGAGGAGTACAGCGAGGCCCTGCGGGAGAAGCTGTTCTCCTATCTGGACGGCTGAAGGCGGGAGGGAAAAAGATGGAGGATTCGTATTTTGTCGCCCTGGGACTGCGGGAGTGCGGGGAAACCATCCATGCGGCGGTGACCGACAGCATCACCGGGGAGCTGGTTGACCACTATGAGCTTACCCACCCGGGCGGCGGCACCTGTGTGGTGGCGGTCTATGAGAAGCACTACTACCGGGCGGGCAACCGGCTCACCCTCACCGTGGTCCTGGACGACTTTACCGGCCGCACCCGCGTCCACTGTATCGGCGGAGGCGGGGGTGAGGGACTCTTCCGCTTTGACTGGGGGGCGGCGGAGTCCTTCGAGGGAGTCGTCCACGACGCGTTGAGCCACTATCGGCTCTGAGGAAAAGGATATGGCTTATACAGAAGTGTTCTACCCCAAGCTGCCCATGGAGGGCTGTGCGGACCGCATTCAGGATGTGATCGTGCGCAGCGGGTTCAGCAATGGACAGGTGTCGGAGCGCTACCGGCTGGAGACCCCCGGCGGCTCGGTTCTGGTTCTGGTGTTGGTCAAGTATCTTCACAGAACCGGAAGCGAGATGGTGGTGACGGCAGTGCTGGACGAGCTGGAGGGGCGGCTCCGTCTCCATCTCACTGCCGCCAGTGCGCTGGGCGGCATGGGAGATGAGTGCGGCGAGGAGAAGCATATTGTCTCCAAGCTGGAAAAGACTCTAGAGGTATGAGAACAATGGATTTCAGATTCAGAGGTGCAGTAAAGCGATGACAACCGTCTATCTGGTCCGCCACGCGGAGGCGGAGGGAAATCTCTACCGCCGGGTACACGGCTGGTATAACAGCCTGATTACCGATAACGGCTACCGGCAGATCGCGGCCCTGCGGGGACGGTTTGCGGACATACATATCGACGCGGTGTACTCCAGCGACCTGTTCCGTACAATGACCACCGCCAAAGCGGTCTACCTGTCCCACGGTCTGGAGCTGCACACCGATCCGGGCCTGCGGGAGATCAGCCTGGGCGCATGGGAGGACAAGCCCTGGGGCGAGCTGGAGCGGTGCGACGCCATGAATCTGATCCGCTTTAACCACAGCTCCCCGGACTTCCGGGTGGAGGGGGGCGAGACCTTCGCCCAGGTACAGGCGCGGCTCAAGGGGGCGGTGCTCCGCCTGGCGGCGGCCCACCCGGGCCAGACGATCGCCCTGTTCTCCCACGGCACCGCCATCCGCTGCCTCCAGGGGGCCCTCCGGGGGCTGGGGCCCGGCGAGATGGACGGCTTGGGCCACAGCGACAACACCGCCGTCACCTGCCTGGAGGTGGAGGGCGATACGGCCCGCACCGTCTTTGAGAACGATAACTCCCACCTGCCCGACGAGATCTCCACCCTGGCCCGCCAGCGGTGGTGGAAGGAGCGGGACGGAACAAGCGGCGATGCAAACCTGTGGTTCCGGCCCCTCAACCTGAAAAAGGAGGGGACGGTGTACCGGTCGGCCCGCCATGAGGCCTGGCAGGATGTGAACGGCCCGGCGGTGCCCTTCGACGGGGACGCGTTCCAGAGGGACGCCCTGCGCTGCTGGAAACGGGCCCCGGAGCGGGCGGTGATGTGCGCCATGCAGCGGGACGAGACGGCCGGCCTGCTCCAGATGGATCTGGACCGGGGGGCTGACGACGGCGTGGGCTATATCCCCTTCCTGTACATGTCTCCCGCCCACCGGCGCCAGGGCCTGGGGGTGCAGCTCCTGGGCCAGGCGGTATCCACCTACCGGCCTCTGGGACGGGACCGCCTGCGGCTGTGCTGCGCGCCGGACAACGGGATTGCCCAGCGCTTCTACCAGAAGTACGGCTTTGTCAAGGTGGGGGAGGAGCCGGGCGCCCGCGGCCCGCTGGATGTTCTGGAAAAATACATTGGATTTGAAGCCAAGGAATCATGAGGAACCTATGAATCAATTTTTGCCTGTCACCAAAGCGGATCTGGCGGAGCGGGGCTGGGAGGAGTTTGACTTCCTGGTCATCACCGGCGACGCCTATGTCGACCACCCCTCCTTTGGCCCGGCCATTATTTCCCGGGTGCTGGAGGCCGAGGGCTACCGGGTGGCAATCCTGGCCCAGCCGGACTGGCGCAAGGCCAGCTCCTTTACAGCGTTGGGCCGCCCGCGGCTGGGCGTTCTGCTCTCCAGCGGCAACATCGACTCCATGGTGGCCCACTATACCGTGGCCAAAAAGCGCCGCCATGACGACGCCTATTCCCCGGGCAATCGGGCCGGCCTGCGGCCCGACCGGGCGGTGATCGTCTATGCCAACAAGGTGCGGGAGGCCTTTGGGGACATTCCGCTGGTGATCGGCGGCCTGGAGGCCAGTCTGCGCCGCTTTGCCCACTACGACTATTGGGAGGACAAGGTGCGCCGCGCCATCCTCTTTGACAGCCAAGCGGATCTGCTGGTCTATGGCATGGGAGAGCGCGCCACCCGGGAAATTGCGGCTCGTCTGGCCTCCGGAACGCCCATCCGGGAGATTACAGATGTAAAGGGAACTGCCTTTATTGCCAAAGATCCTTCTGCGTGTGCCTATCCAAAGGTGGAGTGCCCCTCCTTTGAGGCGGTATCCACGGATAAGCGGGCCTATGCCCAGGCCAACCAGATCCAGTATGAGGAGCACGACCCCGTCCGGGGAAAGGCCATCCTCCAGCGCCACGGCGACCGGCTGCTGGTGGTCAATCCGCCGGCCATGCCGCTCACCACTGCCGAACTGGACTTCGTGGCCGAGCTGCCCTACGTCCGGGAACCCCACCCCATGTATGACGAGATGGGGGGCGTGCCCGCCATCGAGGAGGTGCGCTTCTCCGTGGCCCACAACCGGGGCTGCTTCGGGGCGTGCAACTTCTGCTCCCTGGCCTTCCACCAGGGACGGATCATCACCTCCCGCAGCCATGAGAGCGTCCTGCGGGAGGTGGAGGCCCTGACCCGCCACCCCGGCTTCAAGGGCTATATCCATGACGTGGGCGGCCCCACCGCCAACTTCCGCCGCCCCGCCTGCAAGAAGCAGATGAAGGCGGGAATGTGCCGGGGCCGGGCCTGCCTGGCCCCCACGCCCTGTCCCAACCTGGACGCCGACCACACCGACTATTTGATGCTCCTGCGCAAGATCCGGCAGGTGCCGGGGGTGAAGAAGGTGTTCATCCGCTCCGGCATCCGCTTCGACTATATGCTCCAGGACAAGAGCGGCGAGTTCTTTGCCGAGCTGGTGAAGTATCATGTCTCCGGCCAGCTCAAGGTGGCCCCGGAGCACTGTGTGAGCGGCGTACTGGACTATATGGGCAAGCCCCATATCGAGGTCTATGAGAAGTTCAAGGGTAAGTACGAGCGGCTGAACCAGAAGTACGGCAAGGAGCAATACCTGGTGCCCTACCTCATGTCCTCTCACCCGGGCTGTACCCTGGACGACGCGGTGCGGCTGGCGGAGTGGATCAACCGCACCGGCCGCCAGCCGGAGCAGGTGCAGGACTTCTACCCCACGCCGGGAACCCTGTCCACCTGCATGTACTACACCGGCATTGATCCCCGCACCATGCAGCCGGTGTATGTGCCACGTGACCCCCACGAGAAGGCCATGCAGCGGGCGCTGATGCAGTGGAAGCGCCCGGAGAAGCGCCCGCTGGTGCGGGAGGCTCTCCACCGCGCCCACCGGGAGGATCTGATCGGCTACGGCAAGGGCTGTCTCCTGCGGCCCAACGGCCCCGCCAAGCCGGGGGAGAAGCCCTCCGGCCGGGGCAAACCCGCGCCCGCCAAGGGCAAGGCCCAGCCCACCCGCGCCCGCCCCGCCAAAAAGGCGGGCTGGGCGGTGGCCAAGCCCAAGAAGAACGTCCGGCCGAAGAAAAAGAAATAAGAAACGAGCCTCAGACGCTTGTGTCTGAGGCTCGTTTTTTAGGGAAGCACCACCCGCTTCAGCCGGGGGCCGAGGCGGGAGAGCAGCTCGTTGGTGATGGTGCCCGCCGCCTGGGCGGCCTCCTCGGCGGTGAGGACGGCGTCCCCGTCCCGGCCGATCAGGGTGGCGGTGTCGCCGGGAGCGACATCCTCGATATCCGTCACGTCCACCAGAAGCTGATCCATGCAGATAAGTCCCACTATGGGGGCCGTTCGGCCGTGGAGGAGCACCCGGCCCGCCCCGTAGGAGAGGGCGCGGGGCCAGCCGTCGGCGTAGCCGATGGACAGGGTGGCCAGCACGGTGGGTCGCCGGGCGGTGTAGGCCCCATCGTAGCCCGCCGCCTCTCCGGCGGCCAGGGTGTGAAGCTGGGATACCCTGGCCCGCAGGGAGAGCACCGGGCGGAGGGGGAGGACCGCCGTGGTGGCGTCGCCGGGGGCGCTGAGGACGCCGTACAGGGCGATGCCGGGGCGGGCGTAGCCGCAGGGGAGGCCGGGGTAGTTGAGCAGGCCGTAGCTGCCCTGGAAGTGGACGGTTCCGGGGGCGTGTCCGGCGGAGCGCAGGCCATCCACCGCTGCCCGAAAGCGCCGGAGTTGCTCCCGGGTACGGGCTTGGCTGGCCTCGTCCAGCCGCTCCGTGTCGGCCAGGTGGGTGAATACGCCGGTCACCCGCAGATGGGAACAGCTGTAAGGGGCGGTCAGGCTCTGGGTGTCGTCCCAGGGGATGCCCAGCCGGTGGAGGCCGGTGTCCACCTTGAGGTGGACGGCCAGCCGCCGGCCGCATGCGTCCAGCGCCCGGGCGTGTCCGGCGCTCACAACCGTCTGGGTCAGGCGGTACCGGGCCAGCAGGGAGGCCAGCTCCGGCCCGGAGTAGCCCAGTATCAGGATCGTGCCCCGGACGCCGCCCCGCCGCAGGCGGACGCCCTCGGCGGCGGTGGCCACGGCAAAGGCATCCGCGCCCGCCCCGGCGCACAGCCGGGCGATCTCCAAGTCTCCGTGCCCGTAGGCGTTGGCCTTGACCACCGGCATGAGGCGGGCCCCCTCCGGCAGAAGGGAGCCCAGGGCGGCCAGATTGTGCCGCAGGGCGGCGGCGTCCAGCTCGATCCAGGCCCGGCTCCGGGGGGAGGGGGCGGGGCGGACGCGGGCAAAGGGGAGGGCCAGAAGGGAGGAGAGCAGAACCACAGCCAGATAGTGCACAAGATGGTTGTCCACCAGCAGGCCGGTGAGGCCCAACACCCCGGCGCCGCCCCGGATGAGGACGATGCACCAGGGATGGAGGACATACACCGCCGCCGCCCAGCCCCGGAGGGCGGGGACGGCCGGGAGGGACAGGCGCTGGAGCCACCGCAGGAGGAACCCGACGCACAGGGGGAGGGAGAGGTAGAGGGCGTCAAAGCGGGCCAGGGCAAGGCGCTGCACCAGCAGGCCCTCCGCCGTCAGCAGCGCCAGGGAGAGGAGCAGTCCGGCCCCGTACCAAGCCGCGCTCCGGCGGGCAGGCCTCAGGGCCAGCCAGCCCCCCAGCAGCAGAAAGACAGGGGGGAAGAACAGGCCGTTGCGTGTGTAGTCGAAGAGGAGGAACAGGGCCTCGTACCCGGCCCGGAGGGGCGGCAGGGCGGCGGTGAGGCCGAAATAGCTGTCCCCCAGCAGCCCGGCGGCATAGAGCAGAAGGGCGGGAAGCCACGCCCAGCGGGGCCCCAGGATGCGCAGAAGGCCGTACACCAGGCAGGCCCCCAGCACCAGGGCGGGGAAGTACCACAGGTGGTAAAAGGTGCCGTTGAAGAGCACATCTCGCAGCAGGGCGAAGCCGCTCTCCTCCAGGGTGTGGTTGTAGAGGTTCAGGGGGAGGTAGAGCAGGACCGCGGCCCCGTAAAGCAGCAGCAGCTTTTTGACAAAGGGGATCAGGGCGGCCCGCCCCTCCCGGAGCAGACGGGGCACCAGGAACCAGCCGGACACCGAGAAGAAAAAGGGGACGGCGATGCGGGCCAAAATGTCGGTCAAAAGGTAGTTGGCCTCCCCGTTCAGGGAGAGCAGAGGGCCGGTATGGATGGCGATGACCAGCAGGGCGGCGGGGACGCGGAAGCGGTCAAAGCCGCCGAGCGACTCGGTTTTCATCCCGCATCCCTCCACAGAGTGAGCACCACGCCGCCCTCGTTGGTGTCACAGCGCTGGCAGGGGACGTCGGCGGGCAGGGTGAGGGTGTCCGCCGCCCAGACGGGCAGGTAGTAAAGCTCAAACAGACGCCCCAGCCCCCGGAAACGAAGAGGTTCCCCTCCCAGCGGGAAGTCGTGAAGCCACTCCAGATATTCCTCCAGTACCAGATGACGCTCCTCCATCAGCTTGGCGTGGGGCCAGCCCACATACCGGAAGTGCCACGGCTCGTATCCGATGCCGGTGACAGCCTCCTTCCCCTTGGGGTAGCGGAGGACAAAGCCAAAGTCGGCGGCCCGGCGGCGCAGGGCCCCGCAGGGGCCGGAGTCGGGGAAGGCGGGGCAGAGGAAGTCCACCTCCGGCCTATTCTCGCCCAGATCAATGGCCAGCCCGGTCTGATGCTCGCTGCACCCCGGGCGGGCCACATAGGTCTCGGTGAAGGCACTGCCGTGCTCGGTCAGGGCGTCGTCCCAGATGGCCTGCTGCTCGGTTTGAGGGCGGTAGCCGCTGACCGGAATGATGGTGCCCGCGCCGTCCACTGCGGCGAGAAGCTGATCCAACATCACTTTGGCTCGCTGGTGGAGACGCACCTCGGTTTGACCGGAGCGGACGGAGGCGAGGTCCTCCGCGGCGGGCTCCTCCGGCAGGGGATGGGCGCGGTTGACCAGATACAGCGTACCTTTCATGCGTCCACCGCCAGTCCGATGAGACGGTCCAGCAGAGGGCCGAACTCCAGGCCTATGCTCCGCATCATGTTGGGGTAGCGGCTGTGAGCTGTGAAACCGGGGATGGTGTTTACCTCGTTAAAGACAATGCGCCCGTTCGGCGTGAGAAACAAATCCACCCGTGCAAAGCCGGAACACTCCAGCGCCCGGTAGATTAACTGGGCGGTCGCCTGAATTTCTGTTTCCTTCTCCTGGGAAATTCGGGCGGGCATGTGGATGGCGGAGGTGATCAGATTGTACTTCTCCGTATAGTTGAAAAAGCCGCCGGAGAGCTCGATCTCGTCCACATGTCCCACTGTCAGAACCTCATTGCCCAGTACGGCGCAGCCCACCTCAAAGCCGGGCACGGCCTCCTCAATGACCACCTTGCTATCGTGGGCCAGGGCGGCGGCGACGGCTTCGGCCAACACGCCGGGCTCCTCCACCTTGGTGATGCCAAAGGAGGAACCCGCCCGTGCGGGCTTGACAAACAGGGGATAGGTCAGGCTGGCAGTGCGCTCCGGCAGGGTGTCCAGCCCTTCTCCGGCGCGAAAGAGGATGGAAGGGGGCACCGCTACACCGGCGGCCCGGACCAGGCGGTGGGCCACGTCCTTGTCCATGCACAGGGCGGAGGCGAGCACCCCGCAGCCCACTACGGGGATGCCTGCCAGCTCCAGCAGGCCCTGCACCGTGCCGTCCTCCCCGTTTTTGCCATGGAGTACCGGAAAGGCGGCGTCCAGATAGCGGGTGGAGGGCCCGGCGGGGGCGATGAGCAGCAGGCCGTGGACGCCGCGGTCGGGGGAGATCACCGCCGGGACGGTATGGCGGGCGTCGGTGTGCCAAGTGTCGTCCAGCAGGGCGTCCACCGGCCCCTGGTAGAGCAGCCAGCGCCCATCCCGTGTGATGCCCAGGAGGACGGGCTCGTACCTGTCCCGGTCCAGATGTGTGAGTACCGCGTGGGCGGACTGGAGGGAGATCTCATATTCGGTGGAAGAGCCGCCGAACAGGACGGCCAATGTGATTTTTTTCATGGGGGAACACCTCCGTCAGAATGGGCTCTCGCCTGTTCTTTTATTATAGAGGGAGTATATCAGGCGTTTCTGACTTCCAACCGACCAAAGGCTTACAATCCTCTGAACCAAATCTTAAAAAAAGCAGTCAAAAAGCGGTATGGTCTCAGACCATACCGCTTTTTGTCATTTTGTGGCTCGCTTTACACCGTTGCCGATGTCTTTGGCGGCGTCGCCAACGCCGTCGACGATGTCGCGGGCTGCATCGCCCACACCGCGGGTTACGTCCTTGGCGGCATCCCCGGCATCCCGGACCGCGTCACGGGCGGCCGAGCCGCCGTCCTTCGGGTGTTCGGTACCCTCCGGGGCGGGCGTGGTGGTATTGGGGGCTGCGGGGGTGTTCTCCGGCATGGTGCTGGGCTGGGAGGTGACAACCGGCGAGGGAGTCGGAGTCACATCAGGGGCTTTATCGCGGGTACAAGCGGTCAGCGGCAGAGCCAGAGCGAGCCCGATGCCGAGCAGAGTCCATGTGCGTTTCATGTGTGTTCCTCCTGTTCCTTCCAATGGATTTCGTTCAGATGGATTCACCCAGCACCTAGTATACGTTATTCCACGCTGATTACACGCGGGAAGAAGTGTCAGAGAAAAAAGGGTTGCAATTTCCAGAAAGATCTGCTAATATAATAATAACAGTAATAGTTACTGTTTATAATGTGCCGAGAAAAGAGGTGGCTCATGAACGGCAAGCGCTATTCCCGGCAGCGGGAATTGATCTATGAGGCTTTGCGGCAGACAGAACAGCACCCCACGGCGGAGATGATTTATCAGTGGCTGAAGCCGGCCAATCCCAGCCTGAGCCTGGGAACCGTTTACCGGAATCTAAACCTTTTGGCAGATGAAGGTGCAATCCGCCGGATGGCATTTCCGGTGGAGCGCTATGACGCAAAGACAATGCCCCACCCTCATTTCTGCTGTGACCAGTGCGGAGCGGTTTACGACCTGCACCTTCCCTACGATGCGGAGCTGGACCGGCAGGCACTGCTGGCCAGCGGGCACGATGTCACGGGCCATGAGGTGGTTTTTCACGGAATTTGCACAAAGTGCAAACAACTTCATTGATCTTTTCTTAAAATATGATAAGATGTGACCATCAAAATTAGAAAGGAAGGTTGTTCCAATGGAATTCAAGCTGTATCGCTGTGCCCACTGCGGCAATGTCATTTTCAAGGTGGTCGACAAGGGTGTTCCTGTCATGTGTTGCGGCCAGAAAATGGAGGAGTTCGTCCCCAACACCACCGATGGTGCTATGGAGAAGCATGTCCCTGCGGTGGAAAAGATTGCCCATGGCAGCGGCTATTCCGTCAGCGTGAAGGTGGGCAGTGTGGAGCACCCCATGCTCCCCGAGCACTACATCTCCATGATCGCGGCGGTGGATGGGGACACCGTCACCATGAAGTTCCCCAAGCCCGGCGAAAAGCCTGAGCTGAAGACCTTCTGCCGCAGTGAGAAGGTGGAGGCGTACGAGATCTGCAACCTCCACGGCTTCTGGAAGGGCGAGGGCTGAGAGGGCCCGTATTTCACTCAAAATCTGATTTAGAAAGGAAGGCTGAGCATTATGGAGCTGAAGGGAAGCAAGACGGAGGCCAATCTGTGGAAGGCGTTTGCGGGAGAGAGCATGGCCCGCAATAAGTATACTTATTTTGCCAGCAAGGCCAAGAAAGAGGGCTTCGAGCAGATCGCGGCCATCTTTGAGGAGACCGCCGGCAATGAGAAGGAGCATGCCAAGCTGTGGTTCAAGGAGCTGGGCGGCATCGGCGATACCGCTGCCAACCTGAAGGCTGCGGCGGCGGGTGAGAACGAAGAGTGGACCCAGATGTATAAGGAGATGGCCGAAACCGCCCGCGAGGAGGGCTTTGAGAAGCTGGCTTTCCTGTTTGACGGCGTCGGCAAGATCGAGAAGGAGCATGAGGAGCGCTACCTGACCCTTTTGAAGAACCTGGAGGAGGGTGTGGTCTTTAAGCGCGGTGACGAGTATGTCTGGAAGTGCCGCAACTGCGGCCACATCCACTTCGGCAAAACCGCTCCTGAGGTCTGCCCTATCTGTGCCCATCCCCAGGCCTATTTCGAGATCCGCAGCATCAATTACTAAGAAGAGACGTACGACAAGCGCTGTATAAAGCGGGTCCGACCTGATGGTCGGGCCCGCTTTGGCCGTCTAAAACCTTATTTTAACAGATAGACTGCCCCGCCGGAGACCCGGCGGGGCAGTGTGCTTTTACTTTAGCAGGCGGATCCACTCGCTGTTGTAGAGCTCACGGATTTCAGGGGAGAGACAGGCAAAGCTCTCCGTCTTGGCATATACGTCGTCGGTAGGGTAGGCATAGGGATCGTTGGCGGTCTCAGGGTCCAGCTCCTCACGGACACTCAGCAGAGGGGAGGAGTACCAGATCTCCTCACAGTTCTTGAGGCCGGCCTGAGTGGAGCACATGAAGTTAATGAACTTCTCGGCGTTCTCCTTGTTCTCCGCGCCCTTGGGGATGCACATGGCATCCACGTAGAGATTGGTGCCCTCCCGTGGCAGGGCAAAGGCCAGGTCAGGGTTGTTCTCCTGCATGGTAAGAAAATCGCCGTAATAGTAGGCGCCGATGAGGGCGTTTTCACCCTCCAGCTTGTCGAAAATCTCGTCCATGACGTAGGACTGTACCAGGGGCTTCTGCTCTACCAGAAGGTTGGTGGCCTCCTTGACCTGGGCGGGATCCTCAGTGTTATAGGAGTAGCCCAGCTTCTTGAGGGCAATGCCAATGGCGTCGCGGGAGTTGTTGAACATCAGAATGTCGCCGGAGAGCTCCTCATCCCACAGAATGTCCCAGGTTTCCACATCCTTCTCCGCAGGGTCAATGTAGGCGCTGTTATAGATCACGCCCAGCAGGCCCCACATGTAGGGGACGGAGTAGAGGTTCTCCGGGTCGTACTCCGGGTTTTTCAGATTGGGGTCGATGTCGGCAAAGTTGGGAATATTGTCAAAGTTCAGCGGCTCCAGCATGTCCTCCTCGATGAGCTGACCGATCATATAGTCTGAGGGGATGATGACGTCGTAGCCGCCGGCGCCGCCGGCCAGCTTGCCGTAGAGCGCCTCATTGGACTCAAATGTCTGATAATTGACCTTGATACCAGTCTCCGCCTCAAAATCCTCCAGAACGGACATGTCAATGTACTCGCCCCAGTTGTAGACGTTGACCACGCCGGCAGTGCCGGTGTTGCCGCTGGAACTCTCGCCGCCCGGTGTCTCGGCTGTGCCGGAAGGCGCTCCGCCGGTACAGCCGCTCAGGGCCGCCGTGCTGAGGGTTGCCAGTGCCAGTACAAGTGCAATTTGCTTTTTCAATTCCTTTCGTTTGCCCCTTTCAAAAAATAATATTATATCAAGGCGGGCTGCCTTTGATATCCGTCAGTTCCCATGAACCATGCGGCGCTTGTCCTGCCGGGTCTGGCGGACATTGACGATGACCAGCAGGGTGACCACCACCACGAAGAGCAGGGTGGACAGGGCGTTGATCTCCGGGCTGACCCGCTTCTTGGCCATGGAATAGATGACCATGGACAGGGTGGAGAAGGTGGAGCCGGCGGTGAAGTAGCTGATCACGAAATCGTCGATGGACATAGTGAAGGCGATGAGCAGGCCGTTGATCACGCCGGGCATGATCTCAGGCAGGATCACCTTTCGGAAAGCCAGAAAGCCGGGAGCGCCCAGATCCTGGGCCGCCTCATAGATATTGGGGTCCAATTGCTGGAGCTTGGGCATGACGCAGAGGATGACGTGGGGAATGTCGAAGGTCAGGTGGGCGATGAGCAGGGTGACAAAGCCCAAGTTCCACTTGATGCCCAAGGCAGCTCCCAGTGTGCCGTTAAAGACGTTGACCGCCAGTACAAAGAACAGCATCATGGACACGCCGGTGATGATGTCCGCGTTGGTCAGGGGGATGTTGTTGATGGTGGTGACCACGGTGCGGCTGCGGCGGCGGAAGTTGGTGAAGCCGATGGCGGCTGCCGTGCCAATGATGGTGGAGATCACTGCAGCCAGAATGGAAACCGCCAGTGTGACCCACAGGGCGTCCAGGATCATGGAGTTCTGGAACAGCTCCTTGTACCAATCCAGGGTGAAGCCGGACCACACCGAGCGGCTCTTGGACGCGTTGAAGGAGAACACGATGAGCACGAAGATGGGCAGGTAGAGGAACAGAAAGACCAGCAGCATAAAGAAGCGGCTGCCGATGCGCCGGGACTGTTTCACAGGAACGACACCCCCTCTTCTCCCTCGCCAAAGCGGTTCATAATGGCCATGCAGACCAGGACGATGACCATCATTACCAGAGCGATGGCGGAACCCAGCCACGGGTTATAGGTGGTCCCCATGAACTGCATCTCAATGAGATCGCCCAGCAGCAGGCTCTTGCCGCCGCCCAGCAGACGGGAGATGACAAAGGTGGACACCGAGGGAATGAACACCATGGTCACGCCGGAGAGCACGCCGGGCAGGGAGAGGGGGAAGGTCACCCGGCGGAAGACAGTGAAGGAGTTGGCGCCCAGATCCTGGGCGGCCTCGATCACCTTGGGGTCGATTTTCTCCAGAACGGAGAGGATGGGCAGGATCATGAAGGGCAGGAAGTTGTAGACCATGCCCAGCACGATGGCCCCCTGGGTGTTGATCATCTGGAAGGGGCCGATACCAAACAGGCCCAGAAAGCTGTTGATCAGCCCCCGCTTCTCCAGCAGGAACATCCAGGAGTAGGTGCGCAGCAGGAAGTTCATCCACATGGGCAGCATGATGAGCATCATGGCCACCCGGCGCACCGCAGGACTCTCCTGGGCCAGCCAGTAGGACAGGGGATAGCCGATGAGCAGACAGATGAACGTGGCAATGATGGCCAGTAAAAAGGAGCGCCCGAACACGCCGGTATACTGGGCCATGGTAGAGAAGTTCTCCAGCGTGAAGCCGCCGGCCTGGCTCGTGAAGGCGTAAAAGACGATGATCAGCAGGGGAGCCACCACAAAGATGGCCATCCAGATGACATAGGGAACGGCGATGCCCTTACTCTTCATCCTCGATTCCCTCCTCCGGGCCCTCATTCAGCTCGTCGTACTCTGAGCTGTAGGAGCTGTAGTCGCCGAACATACCGGAGTAGCGGCTCTTCTTCATGATGTGGAAGCCGTCGGGGTCGATCTTCACCCCAATCCTGGCCCCCACTGGGGAGAAGTCGGTGGTCTGGATGAGCCACTTGAAGCCCTTGAAGTCCACGATGATGTCGTAATGCATCCCCTTGAAGGTGACCTCGGTGACAGTGCCGGTGAGCTGGCCCTGCTCCACGGGGACAATGTCGATGTCCTCCGGGCGGATGACCACATCCACAGGCTCGTTGGGCTGGAAACCGCCGTCCAGACAGGGGAATTTCTTGCCGTACATCCCCACCACCCTGTCCTCATGCATGATGCCGTCGATGATGTTGGACTCGCCGATGAAGTCAGCCACAAAGGCGTTTTTGGGCTCGTTATAGATATCCTGGGGGGTACCGATCTGCTGGATACGCCCTTCATTCATGACCACGACCGTGTCGCTCATGGTGAGGGCCTCCTCCTGGTCGTGGGTGACATAGACAAAGGTGATGCCTACCTGCTGCTGGATGCGCTTGAGTTCGATCTGCATATCCTTGCGCAGCTTGAGATCCAGCGCACCCAGCGGTTCGTCCAGCAGGAGTACCTGGGGGCGGTTGACAATGGCACGGGCGATGGCAACCCGCTGCTGCTGGCCGCCGGAGAGGGAATTGACCGAACGCTTGCCGTACCCGGCCAGGTTGACCAGGGCCAGGGCCTCTTCCACCCGCTCCCGCAGCTCCGCCTCGGGCACTTTGCTGATGCGCAGACCGAAGGCCACGTTTTCAAAGATGTTCATGTGGGTGAACAGGGCATACTTTTGAAAGACGGTATTGACCTTCCTCTTATGAGGAGGAACGTCATTAATCCTCACGCCGTCAAAAAACACGTCGCCGGAGGTCGGCTTCTGAAAGCCGCCGATGATACGGAGCGTCGTGGTTTTGCCGCACCCGGAGGGACCGAGCAGCGTGAGGAATTCCTTGTCGTTGATATAAAGGTTGATATGGTCCAGAATGACGTCGTCGTCAAATTTCATGAAGCAATCCGACAGGCGGATCAGTTCCTTGGACATGTATCCTCCCCCATTTCTAAAAGGTAGTAAAGGGCGCACCCAAACCGGCGGTTGGGTACGCCCTAATGACGAAACAAATCATATATGTTCTTGCGAAAAATGTCAATAATAAAACGAAATATTTTCAGGGATTTTATACCCGCTCCCCGGTGGGAAAGTATTCCGCCACGAAATCCACCTGCTCCACGGTGAACACGCGGCCCCGCAGGTACTCCAGCAGCCCGGCGTCGGTGGGGAAGGTAAAGGCCAGCTTATAGGAATAGAGGGCCTGGAAGGAACGGCCGTACTTCTTGTTGTCCCGCTCCCGGCCATACTTGCCGTCCCCCAGCAGGGGATGGCCGGCGGCGGCGAACTGGGCGCGGATCTGGTGGGTGCGGCCGGTGAGCAGCTCGCACTCTACCAGGGACAGTCCGCCCGCCGTCCGCAGAGTCTTATATAAGGTGGCGGCGCTCTTGCCGCCGGGGACGGGGCGGGAGAAGACCTTCACCTGGGCCCGGTCCTCATCCTTGAGTAGAAAGCCCTCCAGCTTCCCCTGGGATGGCTTCATGCGGCCGTGGACAATGGCCAGGTAGAACTTGGCGATCTCCCGGTCCCTGATCTTCTGGTTAAGGATGCGCAGGGTCTCGGCGTTCTTGGCGGCCATGACGATGCCGCCGGTGTTGCGGTCGATGCGGTTGCACAGGGCCGGAGTAAAGGAGTGCTCGTCCCGGGGATTCCACTCCTTCTTTTGGTAGAGGTAGGCCTGAATGTGGGTGATGAGGGTGTTCACCTTTTCGTGCTCGTCCGCGTGGCACAGCAGGCCAGGCCGTTTGTTGAGCAGCATCAGGTTTTCATCCTCATAGACGATGTCCAGGTGGGGCTTGAAGACGCTCAGAAAGGCGTTCTCCTCCCTGGGCTGCTCGAAGAACTCATCGTTGATGTATAACTGGAGTATGTCCCCCAACTGGAGCCGCACATCCCGCTGGGAGCCCTTCCCATTGACCTTCACCCGCTTGAGGCGGATGTACTTCTGGGCCAGCGGCGCGGGGAGGAGGGGGAGGGTCTTGGCCAGCCAGCGGTCCAGCCGCTGTCCGGCGTCGTTTTTTCCGATGGTGAATTCTTTCATAGTCTGCCTCACAATTCATTTGCATCCATTATAACATAAGCGCACAACCGGGGAAAGAGGGGAAAGGGCTTGCGCAGCACGGTCAAGCTGTGGTATCATAAGAAGGAAATCCGCCGTAAAGTAGTACAGCCTGCCGGACTTTGAAAAAATGTGGGTTTCCACGAAAAAAATATTTGACATTGGCCGCGGGTTTCGTTATAATGTCTGCTGTGCCATTGTGTGAGGTGTACCATGCGACTGGATCTCCGTTCTATTCTTCATGTTCCCGGGGCTTCGCTCCCCTTCTCGTTTGCGTTGGATCTGTCCGGCCTGGACTTCTATGGAGAGCATCCGTTTGCCGGCCCGGTACAGGTGTCTGGTACAGTGCGAAATCAGGCGGATGCCCTCGTTCTGGAGGGGACGGCGGAGACTACGCTGGAGCTGGTGTGCGACCGTTGCCTCAAGCCCTTCTGCCGGGATATGCGCGTTCCGGTGGACAGCCTGCTGGCCGAGACTCTGGAGGACGAGGAAAACGACGAGATCCTGCTTCTGGATAACGGTACGGTGGATCTGGATGAGGTCTTTACCACCGCTTTGGTGCTGGCCATGGACTCCAAGCATGTGTGCTCCGAGGATTGCAAGGGGCTGTGCGCCACTTGCGGCGCGGATCTCAACGAGGGACCCTGCGGCTGCAAGCCTGAAATTGATCCACGTTTTGCTGCCCTCGCGCAGCTGTTGGATAAAGAGTCTGAGTAAGTTTTGCCCGGCCAGGGCATGAACCTAAGGAGGTGTCATAGATGGCAGTCCCTAAGAGTAAAGTGTCCAAGCAGCGCCGGAACAAGCGCCGTAGCTCCGTGTGGAAGCTGGAGACTCCCGGCGTTACCACCTGCCCCAAGTGCGGTGCGTTCCGTCTGCCCCACCGGATGTGCAAGAGCTGCATGAGCTACAACGGCCATGAGTTCGGCAAGGTGGAGGCTACCGCCGAGGCGAAGTAAATAGCCCGAAAAGAACGAGGGGAATCACCCCTCTTTCTTTTTGCCCGGAAATGGGGTAAAATAGAAGCGTGGAGCGCCCGGGAGCAGGGCAACAGAGAACTGCGCAGACCGAAAAACAGGCTGGACGCAGTCCAGCGGTATTTTCGGCGGAGCAGTGAGCAGTTGCCCGTCGCGGAGGGCGCGCAGCGTGACAGCGTCGCCGCAAGCTCCAGATCCTTCGCTTCGCCGCAGGCGGCAAAGCTCACTCCTTCCGCTGCGGCTCCTTTCCCCACCGAACCCGCGGCCGTCGCCGCTGGGCTTCGGCGGGGGCCCCGGAAGTGGGGGAGCGCACCGCGCCGTATGGCCGGGCGGCGGCCCCGGAGAATCGCAGCAGACCACAAGGGCCGCCCTTGCAATAAGACGTAGGGGCGGGTGCACACACCCGCCCGCCGGGCCGATGAGGACATCGGCCCCTACGAAAAGAAAGGGGCGGGCGGCCGCAGAGCCACCCTCTGTCACTTTATTTTTTTGAGGAGCCCAAAACGTATGAGCCTGACGAAAATCAAATCCGTGGACGCCCACAGTCCGGCCCAGAGGGCGGGTGTCCGGCCGGGTGAGACGCTGACCCACATCAACGGACGCCCCATTGTGGATGTGCTGGACTATAAATTTTTTGCTTACGACCCCCGGCTGGAGCTGACCCTGGTAGGGGAGGACGGCCGCAGCCGCACCTTGCGGGTACGCAAGGCGGAGGGGGAGGAGTTGGGCCTCAATTTTGAGACCTATCTGATGGACAAGGCCCGCTCCTGCGCGAACCGGTGTATCTTCTGCTTTGTGGATCAGATGCCCCCCGGTATGCGGGAGACACTCTATTTCAAGGATGACGATGCCCGCCTGTCCTTCCTGATGGGGAACTATATCACCCTGACCAACCTGTCGGAGCGGGAGATTGCGCGCATCGCAGAGCTGCGCATCAGCCCCATCAACATCTCGGTTCATGCCACTGATCCGGCCCTGCGGGAGGCCATGCTCAAGCACCGGCGGGCGGGGGAGTGTCTGGCCATCATGGAGCGATTTGCTGCGGCGGGCATCACCATGAACTGCCAGATCGTGGCCTGCCCCGGCGTCAACGACGGCCCCGCCCTGGACCGCACCCTGCGGGAGCTGGGGGCGCTCCACCCGGCGGTGGGCAGCGTGGCGGTGGTGCCGGTGGGGGTGACCCGATTCCGGGAGGGCCTGTGTCGGATCGACCCGTACACTCCGGCCCAGGCCGCGGCGGTGCTGGATCAGGTGGAGGCATTTGCCGCTTCTTTCCTGAAAAAGCACAGCACACACCTGGCGTGGTGTTCCGACGAGTTCTACCTGCTGGCCGGCCGTCCTCTGCCAGAAAAGGGATACTATGAGGACATGGCCCAGATGGAAAACGGCGTGGGGATGCTCCGCCTGCTCACCAGTCAGGCGGCTATGGCCCTGGAGGACATGGAGCTGGAGGAGGCCCCGCCGCCGTTTGCCATTGCCACCGGCGTGTCCGCTGCCCCCTTCTTGCAGAAAATCGTTGACATGTGCCGGGAAAAATGTGGTAATATAATAGGAAATGTCTATCCGATGGTCAACCGCTTTTTCGGGGAGACCATCACGGTCTCTGGTCTGATTACCGGACGGGATCTGATAGAGCAGCTCAAGGGGAAGGCGCTGGGCGAGCGGCTGCTCATCCCGGACAGCATGCTCCGGGCGGGGGAACGGATCTTCCTGGACGACGTCACTGTGGAGCAGGTGGAGGAGGCCCTGGGGGTGCCGGTGACGGCCCTTCCGGCTGACAGCGGCTTTGACCTGGTGGACGCCATTCTGGGGCTGCCGGTGGAGACGCCCGCCTATGCCCTGCCGCCGGAGGACGACTATTATCGCTACAACCCGTGACAGAGAGAGTGAGGGTGCTATTATGAAGCCTTTGATTGCAATCGTGGGCCGGCCCAACGTGGGCAAGTCCATGCTGTTTAATAAATTGGTGGGCCAGCGGTTGTCCATCGTGGAGGATACCCCCGGCGTCACCCGCGACCGGCTGTACGCCGAGGCGGAGTGGAGAAACCGGAAGTTCGACCTGGTGGACACCGGCGGCATCGAGCCCTCCGCCGACAGCCAGATTCTGGCCTTTATGCGCCAGCAAGCGGAGATCGCCATCCAGCACGCCACGGTGATCCTCTTTGTCTGCGACATCAAGACCGGCCTGACCGCCTCCGACCAAGAGGTGGCCAACATGCTGCTGCGCTCTCAGAAGCCGGTGGTGCTGGCGGTCAACAAGATGGACCAGGTGGGGATCACCAACCCAGACATTTATGAGTTCTATAACCTGGGACTGGGGGATCCCATCGCAGTCTCCGCCGTCCACGGCCATGGCACCGGGGATCTGCTGGATGCCTGTATGGAGTATTTCCCCCCTGAGGACGAGGAGGAAGAGGAGGACGATGTCATCAAGGTGGCGATCATCGGCAAGCCAAACGTGGGCAAGTCCTCCCTGGTAAACCGCATCCTGGGGGAGCAGCGGGTGATCGTCAGCGACATGGCGGGCACCACCCGGGACGCGGTGGACAGCTATTTTGAGAACCAGAAGGGCAAGTACCTGTTCATCGACACCGCCGGTATGCGCAAGAAGTCCAAGGTGGACGACCGCATCGAGAAGTTTTCCGTCCTGCGGGCCACCATGGCCATTGAGCGGGCTGACGTGTGCCTGATCCTGGTAGACGCCAACGAGGGAGTCACCGAGCAGGATACCAAGGTGGCCGGTCTGGCCCACGAGGCGGGCAAGGCATGTATCATCGTGGTCAACAAGTGGGACGCCATTGAGAAGGATGACAAGACTATGGACCACATGCGCCAGGACATCCGCAGGGACCTGTCCTATATGACCTACGCCCCCATTGTCTTCATTTCCGCCCTCACCGGACAGCGGGTGGACCGTCTCTTTGACCTCATCAACTATGTCAATGACCAGGCATCCCTGCGCATTACCACCGGCATGCTCAACACCGTGCTGGCTGACGCCACCGCCCGCGTGCAGCCCCCCACCGACAAGGGACGCCGTCTGAAGATCTACTATATGACCCAGATCGGTATCAAGCCCCCCCACTTTGTTTGCTTCTGCAACGACGCCAAGCTGTTCCACTTCTCCTACCAGCGCTATCTGGAGAACCAGATCCGCTCCACCTTTGGCCTGGAGGGCACGCCAGTCCGGCTGACCATTCGGCAGAAGAGCGACAAGGAGGGATAGTCATGGCAGATCCTACAACAGTTCCCACGGGAATACAGCCTAACCTTCCCGCCGCACTGAGTGAGCTGGGGGCGGCCCTGTTGCTTCCGGCCCTGCTGGTCGCAGTGATCGCCTACTTCTGCGGCTGCTTCAACGGGGCGGTCATCGTCTCCAAGTATATCCTGCGGGACGATGTGCGTACCCATGGCAGCGGCAATGCCGGGCTGACCAACTTCTACCGCACCTTCGGCGGGCCGCTGACCTTTGTGGTTATCCTGACCGATGTGCTCAAAGCAGTCGTGGCTGTATGGGCTGGCATCCTGGCGGCAAAGTATTTGGTGGCGGATGAGCTTCTGGTAGTGGCGCTTGGTAAGTACTGGGCGGGAGCTTTCTGCCTTCTGGGGCACATGTTCCCCTGTATGTTCCACTTTAAGGGAGGCAAGGGGATCCTCTCCGGCGGCACCATCGCTATCATGATTGATTGGCGGGTGGCGCTGGTGGTGTGGGGGGGATTCCTGATCCTGGCCGCGCTCACCAAATGGGTCTCCCTGGGCTCCATCTGGGCCGGGGCATCCTTCCCCTTTGCCACTTGGTTTGTGTACCATGACGTGGTGCTGCTGGCGCTGGCCATTCTGCTGGGCGGCCTGATCGTCTGGAAGCACCGGGGCAACCTGAAGCGTATTCTGAACGGAACGGAATCAAAGTTCAGCCTGCACCATAAAAAAGATGAGGGGGCGCCGAAAGCATGAAGATCGCAGTGATGGGCAGCGGCGGTTGGGGGACAGCCCTGGCCCTGGTTCTGCTGGAGAACGGACATGAGGTCACCCTGTGGTCCTATAGGGAGGAGGAGTCCACTATCCTGCGGGAGAAGCGGGAAAACCCCATGCTGAAGGGGGTGCCCCTGCCGGATGGACTGGCGTTGACCTCTGACCGGGAGTGCGTGAAGAACTGTAAGGTGGTTGTGCTTGCTACGCCGTCCTTTGCGGTGCGTACTACCGCCCGTGCTGTGGCGTCCCTGTTGGAGCCCTCTGCGGTGCTGGTGTCGGTGTCCAAGGGCATTGAGAAAGATACCTCTCTGACCCTGACCGACGCCATTGCCCAGGAAGTGGGGGAGGGGCATCCCATCGTGGCCCTTTCCGGCCCTTCCCACGCCGAGGAGGTGGGCCGTGGCGTCCCCACTGTGGTGGTGTCCGCCTCTCGAGACAAGGCGGCAGCGGAGCTGGTGCAGGATCTCTTTATGAATGAGCGGTTCCGTGTTTACGCCTCCGACGACGTAGTGGGTGTGGAATTGGGCGCTGCGTTAAAAAACGTCATCGCCCTCTGTGCCGGGATCTGTGACGGCATGGGCTTCGGCGACAATACCAAGGCCGCCCTGATGACCCGCGGCCTGACGGAGATCGCCCGCTTGGGCGTGGCCCTGGGCGGCCGAAGAGAAACCTTTGCGGGACTGTCCGGCGTGGGTGACCTGATCGTCACCTGTACCTCCATGCACTCCAGAAACCGCCGTTGCGGCATTCTGATCGGCCAAGGCACCCCTGCCGCTGAGGCGGTAAAGGAGATTGGCGCTGTGGTAGAGGGCTACTATGCGGCCGCCACCGCCCGCGCCCTGGCTCAGAAGGCGGGGGTTGAGATGCCCATCACAGAGGCGGCCTATCAGGTATTATACGGCGGACGGGATACCAGGGCCGTGATTAAGGAGTTGATGACCCGCGCCCGGAAGCACGAGCTGGAGGATAGCTGGGTCTAAAAAGGTTTTCGAAAAAAATCGAGAAAAATTGAAAAAAACACTTGCATCTTTTCGCAGGATGTGGTAATATAATCAAGCCGTCCGATGAGGGCGGCGACTTCCGGGTGTGGCGAAGTTTGGTATCGCGCTTGAATGGGGTTCAAGAGGCCGCTGGTTCGAATCCAGTCACTCGGACCAAACAATGATAATCCGAACTACATTATCCAAGTGGGTAATGTGTTCGGATTTATCATTTCTATTGAATATGTGCTTTGATGGACAAGGGCGGGACTATCACCCCGCCCTTGTTTTTTAGATCTTTTCTGATATTTTGTGTCTGTCAGACAAATCAAAGATTTGCAATTGAAAATTATGCTTATTGTTTCACTGCAAGGCAATAATTCGTATTGTCAAAAGCACTCATTTGATTTTTAGGATTGGCCTCATTATAGAGCGCAAAGTATTGCTCTGTTATTTCCTGGGGCTCCAAGTGCTCATATATCAAAAATTCATGTGCTGAAAGCAATTGTTCGATATCAGAGTAGGAATAACATGCCAACATTTTTTCGTTTGCAACACCCGCCAGCATGAATTGCTTTTTTGTTCGTTCTCCGGCTTTTTCAGTATAGCTGTTTTCATCTGGATAATCAAATATAATGGAACTGCCTTTCGCCACAATACTACTTATAGAAGAAATTACCGATTCGAAGGATTCCTTTGAGAGATAATAGGCGACACCAAGAATGGAACAGTAACTTATTTTATCACTATTAAACGAGTTGTGATTTTGCATTTCTTTCTTCCATGTTCCTTTTGTGAAGTCTGCTTCAATGTAGTGAACATTGTCGGGAATTACGATTCCGGCACTTTTCAGCCGCTCTTGTTTATCTCTTGCGGTAGCCGGATGGTCTACCTCAAAAATTTGCAATGCCTTTGCCCATAATGGTTGCCGATACGCAAAAGTGTCATATCCGGCTCCCCAAATTAAATACTGTTCTGTTCCCGTGCGAACAGCCCACTCAAGAGATTTTTCGGCAAAAGCCGCCCTGCCAAGTGGCGAGGGAGATAGTTGATTATCAACAACCCATCTTAATGCCTGTTCTGGTTCTCCAACAAATGATGGATTGAAAAATCCTATTCCATCCGACATATTCTTTGCTATTTGATTAAATTCTTCATCAGTCAGTAAATCTCTTGCCAAGCTGTCATTAAAAATTGTAACCTCATTGTTTAGCGCATGATACGCCCTTGAGAATGCGCTTATCAGTGCGGTTAAGCTTTTTTGCTCCATTAAAAACACCTCCTGTATACTTAATACATCCTTGATAGAAAAAGCTCAAGACTTGAAATTTCCCTGATTTTGTGGTAATATAAAAGCACAAAAGGGATAATTTTATGAATTTTATAGTAACGCCCAGAAATAAACTATGGTATAAGGCGGGTGCATCGTTGCCGATGTTCCCGCCTTATGTGTTATGCCTGTTCTGTTGCGTTGGCGTCCCGCCGAGCCTTCCACTCTGCAAACTCCCGTTGCCCTTCCTCGCTCTCGAAAAGGCTTGAATTTCCGGGAGCAGGACACGGGCCAGGGCTTCCGATTCATGGAGGGGAACTCCCGTGCCCTAGTTAAGGTTTGCGTGAAGCGCCCGGCCAGATGTCCATTACCTCCCGAAGCTGGCTGTCCTGGCGGCGCGCCTTTCATCGCTATTCACGTGGGGGTTGTATCTGAAATACTGTGCATTTAGTTGTCAGTGGGAGGGGGACCCTCTAATCTATTAGGCGGATTTTAGGGAAAAGGTCCTCTCTTGCAGAGAATTTTTCAAACTATTTTAAATTTAGCAAACCTTGCTGATCCCCACGCTCTCGACCCTGGAGATTTTTTACTGACGCTGAGAATGTAATAAGCATGAACGCGCCGGGCCTGGACAGGCGGGAGTTGGACGATGGCCGCATGGAGGGGGTCCCGATCTTCACCGGTCTCTAGAGGCTGCTCCGGGGACAGCGGCGGGTAGGGCATGTCGGCCTCAAAGCCGTGATCAGTGTCCATGGAACGCTCGCCATGATCCTGCTTGTGGCGCTTGTAGCTGTCACACAGGCGGCCACCAATGAAAGAGTCACGGTAATTTCGTCTGATGCCTCCAGAATGACGCGCTCGGTCAAATGGGGATAGTAATTGTTTAGAATGATAGTTTTCATTTTTAGTCTTTATTTCGGTGTTCAGCAGTTGACGGACTGGCAGATCGAAATGGAGGATGGCGGGGAGCGGCGCCCAGGCCAGCCGCCCCCACCTCTGGCCGCGATGGCCAGAGGTAGTCTGGTATAACAACGTCCGCACGGCGCAAGACCATGCGGACAGATATAACATGATTTTCTTTCGGACACTGGCAGATTTCTGCTACAAGGCCAGACAGGGATACCGGCAGAAAACGACCATTTTCGCAGTTGACCGCGGAATGGCCCCCTAATAGGGCCGGACTTTCTTTGACGAATAACCATCAGTCAGCTTGCTGCATGGTAACAACATGGCAGTATCCTCCTATAATCCGCCGTATCCTGCGCATAAGTAAACGGCAGCTTATTGCTAAACCGCCGTTAGTACAAGAAATCCGAGCATGAGGGAATATGTGCCCAGCGGCGGTTTTTTCTTTCCTGCCGCTGGGCAGATAACTTTTGACGTATTTTTTACATAGCTGTCATCAGGCTAAATAGAATCCCCCTGTGAATTTTAGCTGTCATGCAGACCTTTACGAAATCTCTCGGATTAGGATGAAGGGGGTAAGCTGGCGGTCTTGGCCTGCGGGATTATCTACAATCAGAGCCAAAAGCTGAGAGTCGGGCCAATTCTGGAGCTGTTCACTTTTTCCCAGAAGTTCGACAGTCAAATCGTTGGCATCCACGACCATCATCACAATTCCGGTTTTGAGATATACCTCATCACAGACCTTATCCGGCTTACTGGGAATACGAATCCCAATATGCGCATACTCCGGGATGTCCCTCCCCCAAAAGCCGTCTAGTCCCCTCACCTCATCGTCCAGCATGTCGTAAAAAGTACCGTGGATGCCGCGGAGCTTATTAAGGCCGGCGCAGACAGCCGCCTTGAGGACCTTTCCCAAGCCGCAAAAGTTGATGGCAAACTGCATTTTAACAGGCAGGCCCATCCCGGGCCCAGCCGCCGTCTGATGGACAAAGCGTGAAAGAAGCTTGGCCCAGAAGCCTGGTTTGACCTGTTCCTCAGTCACTACCCGCCCTTGGCATAGGGCAATGACTTTTTCGCTGGCGGAAAGAATATCTCCCGGTTGGTAGACTGGTATGACATATCTCTCCAGGAGGTCGATATAATTCTCGCCTACCTGGACGAAATGTGTTGTAATCGCATGGCGGGCATACGTCTTGCCGTTAGCTTGAATGGTAACGGCCTTTCCTTCGTTGGCGTAAAAATCCATGGGAAAGATTCCTCCTATATAATACGCAAATTGAAATAAGTATCCTGGTACGTTGCCTCCTTACTCTCCGCGCTTTCTGGCGGGGTACAGTTTAGACCATTTTATAAGGCTTGAAATGCCCATAGATTGCTGATTTGCGGTTTCAAAGTATCATAATCCCACAGCATATTGCTCCGCTCCGTACTGTTGGGATCATTGACTGTAAACTGTCCGTCCTTTATGCCGGTAATCACAATAAAATGTCCGGTTGTTGTAAAATCTCCGGGCCGCATACTGCAAATGATGGGGCGGCCTTCCTTCAAGACACCCTCCATAATCGATTTTGTCAAGGGCAGTTCCTCCCCGATTACTCCGAAGTGCTTCGCTCCTTCGCTCATAAGTGTCCAGGCAGTCCCAGCGCCGGGAACATAGTATCCCTGCTCACTGGCGTATTGGGCCACTACATACGGCGTAATGGTGTCATCGCCCGTTAAGCTGGTAATCACCATGGATAAGCAGGCTGGCCCGCATCCACTGACGGCAACGGAGCTGTTGCCATAGTCGCCGTAACCCCAGCGTTGATCGTATTGCAGAAGAAGCGGAACTTCTCCGACTTCAACCTCTCCGACAGTTTCAGCAAAAACCTGCCCTACTTTCTCTGGATACTCTAAAACAAAATTCAGCATATCCAGGTTTCTGGACAGCATTTTCAAAATATCCTCGGGATAGATTTCGCAGTTATCTATGACCTGCTGAACCCGCTGATCCTGGCTCACCAAGTCTTGCAGTTTCTGCCAGACTTCATGATCCATCGGCGCCTGGGTAACATCTGTACTTTTTTGCCTACTGTCTGCCGTCCCGCACGCATCATGCCGGGATTGATTGGTGCCCGAGGAAGATGCGCCGCTATCATTCTGAAATAAGGTTCCTCTAAAAAGCCAGACTCCTGCGATGACAAATGCAAAAACAAATGCGCACCAAAACATCACTACCCGCTGGTTGCGTTTGTGACTCCGCCTGGTTTTTTGGCCGAATGTTTCTTTCATAGGTATGCTCCTTTTCTAAAATGCAAAATAAACCACGCTCCTGACAGTTATCATTGTACTGAACAGGAGCGTGGCAAGTTTGAATATTCAGTTGTTTGTTTCTTGAGAAAAACTTGAGGAAGGATAGATGTTTTCTGAATCTGCCGCAGGCAGTTGAACCGTAAATGTGACCGTGTCATTTTCGCTCGATGCATGGATCGTACCGCCATGTAAAAGAATGATTTCCTTTGCAATTGCCAGCCCAAGCCCCGTGCCGCCTGTATCAGAAGCGCGGGATTCATCCAAGCGGTAGAACTTATCAAAGAGGGAGGACAACTTCTCAGCTGGGATTGTATTCCCCTTGTTTTGAAAAATGACGAAGACATGTCCTCTCACTTTCTCGGTAGAGATTCTGATTTCTGTATTCAGATAGCTGTATGCCGCCGCATTTTTTAATATATTGCTGAATACACGGGCCAACTGATCCGCATCCGCACAAACTGTTAAATCTTCATCAATTTCCAGTTTAATTGAGAGCCCGCGCTGAGAAAAGACCGGAGACAACTCATCGGATAATTGTATCAGCATATAGGAGAGGTCTATCGACTCTTTTATTAGCTTGATTTGCTGTAAATTGTATCTAGTGATTTCAAAGAATTCATTAATCATCTTTTCCAGCCGGTACGCTTTTTCCAATGTAATACGTACATGCTTCACACGCTGAGGGGCTGGCATATCCGGATCTTCGTGCAAAAGGCTCAAGTAGCCGATAACGGATGTGAGTGGGGTACGAATATCATGGGCCAGATACATTACCAACTCATTTTTCCGCTGTTCCGCAAGGGCCGTTTCCGCCTTTTGTCGCTCCAGTGTCTGCTTTACAGCATTTAATTTACTCTCAAATGGCAGCATTTCTGGTGATAGGCGGATCGCCTTTGAATCGTCCACCTGCAGAGCGTCAATTCCCTGATCGATCTCCTTGAAGTATTTGGTCATCCATCGGAATAGGCGCAGGAGCAAAAACGCAAAGACGAATGTAATTGCCGCTGCAAAGAACACTTCCCTGTAACTTCGAAAATAGTAGAAATAGATCATGTTCGCAGTTTCACGGTCTACTCCAAAAAAATGCATCAAAAAGTATGCAATTAGGTTTCCTCCTCGCTGTCTCCACAGCAACACATAAAGAACAATTACGATAAGGATCGATAACAAAGCGTTACCGCAAAAACGACGCGTGATTTTAGCCCGAAATGTAGCATAATCGTTGCTGAACTTAATCTTCAATTTTATAACCGACCCCCCATATCGTTCTGATATATTTTGGATTGTCCATCGTATCATTCAGTTTTTCTCTTAAATGGCGAATGTGGGACGTGATTGTGTTGTTCGTTTTACTGTAATATTCATCCGCCCAAATCCTGTAAAAAAGCTCCTCGGCGCTGACAACCGTTCCCTTGCTTTCTAAAAGGATCTGTAAGATCGAAAATTCAGTAGGCGTCAGCGTAAGTGATTTTCCATCCAACAAACACTGGTGTGCTTTTACATTCATCTCCAAACCGGCGTGGGTCATGACATCACCGGCCTCCGCTTCAGCTTGCGCGGGATTGTATTTTTTGTACCGCCGCAGCTGAGATTTCACCCTTGCAACTAATTCAAGCGGACGAAAAGGTTTTGTCATATAGTCGTCTGCACCAAGTGTCAGACCGTTGATTTTATCCGTTTCTCCGTCTTTGGCTGTCAGCATAATAATTGGATATGTGTGTCTTGTTCTGATTTTCTGGCATAGCGTATATCCATCTATATCCGGTAGCATGACGTCCAGGATCGCAAGGTCAAGGTTTGTTGTGTTGATACACTCGAGGGCTTCTTTTGCAGAATAGAATTTAAACACGCTATAATTTTCGTTGTTCAGATATACTTCAATCAAATCCGCAATCTCGACCTCATCATCGACGACTAGTATTTTGTCCGGCATGATACTTCGCTCCTCCTTTGCATCGTCCTCCACATATTGTAATAGAAAGGGATATTATAATTGTTGAGCCTTACATGAGAAAATATTAAGATTTTCCTCAGATTTCTATTGTGATTGGGGGAATCGTCAACTACTATTGTAGCAAAATCCTTGAATACATCAAGGATAGGAAGATAATTCGATTTTTTGCATTTCCGCAGGTTTGTGGGGTGCACGTTAGTATCAAGCAAGGCAAGTGTATAGATACTTGACGTTTTTGCACCGCAAAAATGCTTGTTGGGGTGCCCCCAAACCCTCTGGCACTTCTGGCCACGATGAAGCCGCTGACAAAGTCCCCAATTCGGACGTACTTGGGCTGGACCTCCTGGACCGGGTGCCGGACCACAGTCCCGTCTCCCAGCTGCGGTGGAGGAAGCCCTCCTTCGGCAAGAGCTTCCGGCGGCTGTTTGAGGAAATAGTACGCCAGTGTGTCCCAAACGGCCCTGTGACCGGTCGGCTGGTGGGTACCGACTTATGTGAAGGCCAATGCCTCCCGTGCCTCGGAGGAGCTGATGGAGCTCCAGGAGAGCCCAGGGAATTATTGAGACCGTCTGGACACCTACGGGGAGGAGGGGCTGGAGGAACCGGCCCAGTGGACCGGAAAACACCGTTCCAAACGAACCAAACAGCTCAAAAAGGATAGCTGCCACACCAGAAAGCGTGTGTGCCACACTGACCCGGAGGACGGCCATCTGAACCGCCCCGGCAGGCCCCGGGGGGCCCACTACTTGGGCCGCCAGACGGTGGACACCGACCACGGCGTTATCATCGGCGTCACGGGTTTAACCGTGCTTTTCATGCGTGCGAAAAAGTCCTTTGAATGGAGGACTTGCAAATCGGTGTCAAAGGGATTGTCATGGTGGGGCTCCGTGTCAGGCATTGGAGCGCCCCTGGAGATAGGAGCGGCGTGACCCTGCTTCCGGCGTTCATGTTGGATAGCCTAAGGGTGTATCAAATGGAAAACATTAGAGAAAATAAGAGGGACGACTAAATCATTTCCTGCCGCTTCACGGTCTGTCTTGGGCGGGACATAAAATAGAGGTTGGTCACATCGTCCCGCCCATGGCCGAGGAACCCGGCCACGGCCTTTTGGGCCGCATAGTGAGATGTTGGCTTCGTACCATTCGCCCGCGTAGGTGTGTCGGAGGCCGTGGGAGGCCATTGAGCGAGTGGAGTCCGGCTCTTGGGCGTAGGAACGAAAAGCCTGGAGGACCGTGATGTCCTGATGGGTGGGCACACTGTCCGGGATAAGGAGCTTGCATCCCTGTAGCGTCTGCTCGAGATGATACCGGAGGCGTGGCTCCAGGATGGGATTCAGTGAAACCGGCCGACCGCTCTTGCTTTTCAAAATCAAAAAAGGACGCAGTGCACCCAACGGCGCGGGCCGACTGTTTCTGGCAGATTTCCGCGGGAAACTGCCATCACAGTCAGCACCGGGAGCGGTAAACGCATTGAGGTGACTGGAATGAGAGGATGGAGGCCAGCCGGGCTCCCACAGCGGCCGCGCGTCCTTGGGTGAGGGGCAGATGATACTGCCGGCGTCCGTGGTCCGCCCCCGGCAGCAGGACGGAAAGATACACTGGTATACTGGTGAAACCGGTATGGGGAGCGCTCCTCTGCGCCAGGTTTGTGTTATCCTTTTGGACAGAAAAAGGCCCGAAAACAATTCGTGCTTGTTTTCGGACCTGATGGGTGAATATTCCAAATGAAGGCCGGTCTGTTTTTATCTCTGTCAAGTCTCCAGGGAGTTGGAATAAATCCACGGGTGAGAAATGCCACCTGATAACGTGAATTAGCATAGCATAAAACAACACAGCCATATAGCTGCACTTTTTACTATCATTCTAATTATGATGATTAAAATAATTCGTCTTTACATAACCAGTAGATCAGGGCGCAATAAGCCCATTGCCGGCGTACAAACATTACAACGTGCACAACGCGGATCAAAGTCCGACGAACAGACGGCCAGCAATCCGGCGCATGCCCCGTGATTTCAGCGAGTGGGTACAAAAATCAATCACAGCTTTGATACCATAATATATCCTGCTTTTTAACCAGTAAATCTGTATGTAGTATCCGGATAGGGGCGCACTTATACAAGGTGATCTGCCAGTCCTCCTTAACTTACAAGTAAGGTTTACCACAGGAGCCTGAGGGATGTATAGGCGAAGCTTTTTCAACTGTTTAGAAGCTGCTTCTTGCATTTCCGGTCGGAACATTCCGTGTCCCACGCGGGCGGCATGTATTGTTGGAATGCCGAATAGGAGCCGTGGGAGTACCCGGCAAGGACGAGAAGTCCAGCGTCTAAGCGAGCATCCTGTAGGCCGAGGGAATCATTATCCCATGGCGTGAATACAGGTGGCGCTGATCTGCGGGGGGATGCTATGCGTCATTACTCCGTTGTAGTGGATGCATACTTGACAGCCAGGGCAAAAACAGAGAGCGTTACCGGCGTGCACAACGACAGCTTGATTGGTGCAATGGTCGCACACAAGAAGCTGTGAGGCGCAGGATCTGCATACCGTGGCGTACATGGTTACGGACTTATCTGGTTCCACAGTAGAACCTCCTCTCCCAAATACGGTAGAGTATCCTATGACCGCAACGGTTGAGTAGTTCGAAATGGTCCACAAAAAGCCGCCCCATGAAAGGGGCGGCTCAGGACTATAGATCTTCCAGATCAGCAGCAGGGAGGTCATTCTCCAAGTTATCCCGCGCCAGATCGGTGTCCAGCTCGGGGTATGCGTCAACGGGAATCGGACGCTCATGGTAAACCAGCATTGTGGGGCCGGAGGTGCCTGCCACAATGGGATTGGCCTTTTTCTTGGTGTGCTTCGCCTTGCCCTGGAGCTCGGGGACGGGGGGGGCGTCGTTGTGGGGTTGGGTGTGCGTCCGCTCGGGGCGGGACATACCTTGCTTTGCCATAGTATCACCTCACCACTAGGGTGCCACGGGCAGAGGTAAAAATACGATACAAAATTTGAGGTACGGCATGAAATTATTGCAGCCCGGCGCCCATTCCCTTATTGCGGGTAGCAATCAAGTCCAAAATTCCGCAAGTACCGCGCTTGCTGACTGAGCTTGCGGAAAAGGAATCACGCCGGATTCGCTCCGTTGCCTCTACAGCGGGGATGAGGTGGTGCTCATCCAGGTATGGAACCAGGTCGGCATCAGCCTGGATAAGCTGGATGTGTCCAAGTGGTAGGAGGGGGCATTTGTCAATCTTCGGTGGGGGAGAGCTCTCCCGTTATGGCGTCCACATAATAGGCGCCGCTGTCTGTGGTGATGCGCCAGACCGGTGTGAGCTCGACAGGCCGCGTGGTGCCGCTGACAATCAGATAGCCCGCGTTCATTTCGTCAATGCGGCTGCACACAAAGCCACCCTCTGTCACACCGGCCAGAAAACGGACCAGGACTGTGGCGGCAGAGAGGGTCTCTTCCTCGCTGGACGAGGTTATGGTGCCGGACAGGCGCTGGCCCTCCATGCGGAGCAGTGTGTCATCCTGCCAGAGCAGGGTGACCTGACAGGAAAAAAGGGGGGTACCCTCCCAGTTCTGGTAGTAGGTCAGTACCGTTTGCCCCGGGCGCTCACCGGACTCGGAGGAGATGAGAGTGCCCTGGAAATCGATTCGCTCCAGGCATGACTGGGAGGCATCCTCGTAGGAGCGCTCATGTTCCTTGGCCCAGGCACCAGGTTGAAAACGCACTGAGAAGGTGCCGTTCATGGAGAATTCAGCGGTGCCCTGTACACTGGAATACCGATGCCGGACATCGTTTTCCCCCTCGCGGGAGACATCGCCCAGCAGAGTCTGCGCCACGATGGCCTCGCTTTCCCGGTCACGGGTGACGGTCAGAGGGGAGAGTCCGGCCTCCTGGGGGACCCGCTCCGGGCCGAAGGTGATGCCGCTCTGCTCCAGAACGCGCACGGCCGCCTGGCGCGTATCCTCCTCATAGCGGGCGGCACGGCTCTCCTGCACACCCACCAGAATCAGGAGGAAGGCATTGACGGATACCAGCAGAAGCAGGATGATGTTTTTTAATTTGGACCATTCCACAGGGCATCATTCCTATCTGGCGGCCCAGCCGGCCTCCACAGTGTCACCGCCATTATCCGTATAAAAGACCACTAACTCCCTTCCCTCGGGAGACAGGGCCTCCAGCGCGGCGGCGGCCTGCCGCTCGGGAAGAAGCAGGCTGTGCTCCGCAGTCTCCTCATAGCGGCGGAAGCGCAGGGTATAGTCTATGATCTGTCCGTTCCGCACCGTGAACCGGGCGGCGCAGCCGTCCTCTGGAAGGAGAACGGCCGCTCCGCTCAGGCTGTAGCCATAGCAGACCTCTGTGGTGCCGTCGGCCCCTTCTGTGATATCCATCAGGTAGAGTTGGGCAGCGCCGCAGGAGGCGCCCACAGTATCTGCGGCCAGCCGCCGGGTGGTTTCCACTAGCTCCGACACCGTATAGCCATCTGTGGTTCCGATGGGATAGCGGGAGGCCGCGTCCTCTGAGGTGTGGTAGGACACGGTGCCGTCATTGCCGATCTCCAGAGTTTCCCGTCCTACCCGAAGGCGCAGGCCGCCAGGGATTTCGTACAGGGCATCGCTCTGTGTCTGGAAGGAAACAGCGGCCTGAAGGGCCGACACAGTGGCCTCGTCCGGGGAGGAGAGGGGGTTGGCGGAGTGGTACACCAGGGGGCTCGGCGTGGCGGAGGTGAGCAGTACATAGGGGGCCAGCCCGGCATAGCCCCGGTCCGCCTCCAACTCAAAGACAAAAAATGCACCGTTGCTCCCATGGCCGGAAACCAGCTCGTCCATATGGCCGGTGTAGGCGACCTCCGTTTCACAGGCATAATACAGGCCATCTGATTCATTATGATAGTACAGGGAGACCCCACCATCCAGATCCTGGGCCACGGCCAACTGGCGGGCTGTAGCAGTAAGGGAGGGGTTGCTGCCGCCCTCGCCCATCCAGGCGTATAGGGCCTCCAACGGGAGCTCTCCCAGGAAGTCGAACCACACGCCCGGGGCCTGTAGGGCGTCCCGCCAGGCTGACTCCGGAACTGTATGGGGAGAGGCGGCGCTGGAGAGAGCCTCGCTGAGCAGGATGCCTACCGAACTGAACAGGCGGTCGGCTTGGGCTGGGTCATACTGAACCGCAAAGCGGTCCACCCCATCGCAGACAGCAATACGCACGGGCTGGGCGGCGGCTCCGGACTGTCCGGTCGCCTCGGGGTCGTCTGCCGGAACGCTCTGTCCGGGATCTAAAAGTGAGAGAAGATGATCCAGCCAGCCCCGGGGGCCCTTATCCACCAGCCCGTTGAACATCAGCACCCGGACCGTGAGCACCACGGCGGAGAGGGTGAGCAGCAGGATCAGCAGGTTTTTAAGCCGCTCCACGGTGTTTCGTCTGCGGCGGCGCACGCGCTTATTCCCTTCCATGGTGCGGGCCCTCCACCAGTAGGGTGATTCGTACCGTCAGACCGGGACCGGAGCGGTCCACCAACTCGATGGTACCCTCATGGCGGTCTATGATCTCCTTGGCAATGGAGAGCCCCAGTCCTGTGCCGCCCGACTCGCGGGAGCGGGCCTTATCCACCCGGTAGAACCGCTCGAAGATGCGGCCCCGGTCCTCCTTGGGGATGCCGATGCCGTTGTCGGCCACTTCCATCCACACCCGCCGGTCCTGGCGGCCGGCGGAGATACGGATGCGGCCGCCATCGGGGGTGTATTTGATGGAGTTGGATACCACATTCATCATCACCTGTACGATCCGCTCACGGTCCCCGGTAATCTCAGGCAGCTCTTCCGTGATGTCCAGCTCCATGGCGTGGCCGTGGCGCTGGGCCTCCATCAGGTTGGCGTTGTAGACATCCTGTACCGCCTGTCCGAAAGGGAAGGGGGCCAACTTCAGCTCGGCCCGGCCGGAGTCAAAGCGGGAGAGGGTGAGCAGATCCTGCACAATGTGGGTCATACGGTCGGATTCGTTGAGAATAACACCCAGGAAGTTCTTTTCCGTGTTGGGAGGGAGCTCTCCTGCATTGTCCGCCAGCGTCTCCGCATAGGAGCGGATGTTGGTCAGGGGAGTGCGCAGCTCGTGGGACACGTTGGCCACAAACTCCCGGCGGAGCTCCTCGGTCTTGCGCTGCTCGGTTACGTCGTGAATGACGACAAGAACGCCGCCCAGACGCTCCTGGTCAAAGGGGGTGAGCAGAAGCTCCAGGCTGCGGCCGCCCACATCCCGCTCACCGTCCAGGTAGCCGGGCTGCTCCACAGCCAGCACCCCCTGGAGGGGAGCAATGTCGGAGAAGAGTGTATCGTAGTTCTCGCTGCCGCCAATGGGAATGGATCGGCCCAGCATCTCCTCGGCGGCGGGGTTGGACTGGATTACCGAGCCGTCCCGGGAGAAGGCCACCACACCGTCGGTCATATGCAGAAAGAGGGTGCCCAGCTTGGTGCGCTCGTTCTCCACTTCTTCCAGGGTGCGCTTGAGCTGCTGGGCCATGTCATTGAAGGTGCCGGTGAGCACGCCGATCTCGTCTCGGGAGGCCACCTCGATTTTGTGGGAAAAGTCGCCGTCCGCCACCCGTTCAGCGCCCTCGGTCAGCCGCTCAATGGGGGTGATCAGCGTCTTGGACAGCAGGAAAGAGAGAAGCACGGAGATGATCAGGCCGAAGATCAACGCCTCTACAATCAGCGTGATCAGCTCACTGTTGAGGGCGGACACATTGGCGCCGTTGTCCTGCACATAGACGATGTAGCGGCCCTCGCCCCGCTGTACTGCCACGGCTACGTCCATATAGGCGGCGGCGGGGGAGTTATCGTCGCTGGCATCCTCACCCGCCAGCACCCGCATCAGGTTGCGGGAATCATTGGGCATCGCCTGTCCGGACTCCTTATCGTCGGAGCCTGCCAGCCAGTGGCCGTCGGTACCGTCCAGTATGTAGTATTTCCGGCTGCGGTTGTCAATGCCGAGGGTGCTGTTGGTATCCAGAATGTGGGCGATGCTGGATGCGGCGTCCTCCTCACCCTCGATGGGAGTCTCCAGATCCTTCCAGAAGTCCGGGTCGCCAAAGGCCTCGGACATCTGGGTATAGAAGTCCTGCGTGTAGTAATTGGCAACCGAATTGATCAGAAATGCACCTACCACCGTCATCAGGGAGATAATCAGCAGCGTCATGATGAGCATGAGCTTCATGTGCAGGCTTCGAAACATGGGGACACCCCCTCCCAATTCTTCCAAGAGATGCAACGGCGTCCTGAGCCGAAGCGTTGAAGCAGTACCCGATGGCCTCCCGGTTATGATGAACTACAGGGCCGCGGAGTCGTCCGTTCCCTGCACGCCAGGCCGCACGGAGACTCCATAGGGATGTAAGATTTCAGGCAACACGAATTCAACCTGCGGCTTGCCTTGCTGGAGTTTTATGCGTTGAAGTAATAGCCCAGGCCCCTTCGAGTGACGATAAACTGCGGGACTGCGGGATTGTCCTCCACCTTTTCGCGCAGGCGGCGCACGGCTACATCGACGGCGCGCACATCGCCTACATAACCCTCATAGTTCCAGACGTGCTCCATCAGAGCCTCCCGGGAAAAGACCTTTCCGGGCTGGGAGGCCAGAAATTTCAGTAGCTCATATTCCCGCTGTGTCAGCTCCAGGGGGTGATCATCCTTGTAGACGATCATCAGGTCGACATCAATGACGATACGGCCGTGCTCAATACGCCGACTGCCGCCGAGGGGAGCAGCCGCGCCGGCGGCGCCTACCATCTCATTGCGGCGAATATTGGCCTTTACCCGGGCCAGCAGCTCCCGCATGGAGAAGGGCTTCGTGATATAGTCATCGGCCCCCAGCTCCAGTCCCAGAACCTTGTCGGTCTCCTCTTCACGGGCGGTAAGCATGATGACCGGTGTGCTCCGGTTTTCCCTGCGCAGGCTGCGGCATACGTCAAATCCATTCATCTTGGGCAGCATGAGATCCAGGAGAATCAGATCCGGGTTTTGCTCCAGGGCCAATTGGAGGCCCGCCTCGCCGTCGTAGGCCTCCAGCGTCTCATAGCCCTCCTTGGACAGATTGAAGCTGAGAATATCGACGATGTTTTTCTCGTCCTCCACGATCAGGATACGCTTGTTCATGGCAATTCCTCCACACACTCACAGTCCCAGCAGCAGCTTGGCCTTCAGCACCAGCGCCACAGTTTTGGCGTCCTTGATCTCCCCCTGCCGTACCTGCTCCACCAGGGCGGAGAAGGGGATGCGCTCCACGGAGAGGAACTCGTCCTCGTCCGGATGACAGGCTCCCTCAGTCAGCTCTTGGGCGAGATACATGTGAAGCACCTCCGAGGAAAAGCCGGGGGAGGAGTAGAGACACCCCAGGTAGGTCAGCCTCCCGCAGGAGGCGCCCACCTCCTCCTCCAGCTCACGCAGGGCGGCCAGACGGTGGTCCTCGCCCCGCTCCAACTTCCCTGCGGGCAGTTCGGCCACCACCTCCTGGAAGGGGTAGCGAAACTGGCGGACCAGGCTCACCGTGCCGTCGTCAAACAGGGGCAGAATAGCCACCCCGCCGGGGTGCTCCACCACTTCCCGGGAGGCCACGCGGCCGTTGGGCAGTTCCGCCTTGTCCAGCCGCACCGTGATGATCTTTCCCTCAAAGAGCACGCGGCTCTCCACTGTCTTTTCCATCAGTTCCATCCGGCATATCCCTTTCTTTGCACAGCCTTTGCACTGCTGCATCCAGATTAAACCACATTATATCATAGATTCCGCCCCTTTGCCAATCCCCCCAATCATTACAGCTATCCAAAGTCCACGGCCATCCGGTATAATACCATCAACGGTCGGATTGATTTTTGCAAAAGGAGGCCCGTTATGACGATCCAGTCAATCGGAAGCGCCAGCGTGGCGCTGTACATCACACCTGCGGACTTGAAGGAGCACGGTCTCACCCCGGCAGGGCTGACTCTGGAACGGGCGCTGGCCATTACACAGACCGCCTTCCACGAGGCGGGGATCACTCTGGAGGGCTCCATCGAGATCGAGGCCTACCCGGATGCCTGCGGCGTTCTGGTGTTTGCCCATGTCCGCGCGCCGGAGCGGGCCTGGTTTTCTTTTGACGAGCTGGAGCCTGTGGTGGCCGCGGCCCGGGATCTGCCCGCACCGCGGCCGGATGCGGCGTTGCTCTGGTGGGAGGACCGCTGGTGGCTCTCGCTGGGAGCGGGGGAGGAGCAGGCCATTGCGCGGCTGTCGGAGTTCGGCCGCTGTGAGACCGCACGCCCCCATCTGGAAGCCCGTCTGGCCGAGCACGGCCGCCCCGTGTGGGATCAGGACGCCCTCACCGCGCTGCTCTCCTACTTTCCCGTCTGACCTATTGACAAGCGTGGTATAATAAAAATCCAGGCATATATAGCCGGAACGCAGGCCGGAGGTGAGGACATGGACGGCAAGGGAATCAAGGTGGTTGCAAAGAACAGCAAGGCTTACCACGATTACTTTATTGAAGATAAGTACGAGGCGGGCATCGAGCTGGCGGGCACCGAGGTCAAGTCCATCCGCCAGGGCCATGTCAACCTCAAGGACTCTTTCTGTATCGTGAAAGACGGACAGATGCACGTTCACGGCATGCACATCAGCCCCTATGAGAAAGGGAACATCTTTAACAAGGACCCCTTGCGCTCTCGCCGGCTGCTGATGCACAAGCGGGAGATCCTCCGCCTCTTCGCCAAGGTAAAGCAGGATGGATACGCGTTGGTGCCTCTGTCTCTCTACTTCCGCGGTCCCAGGGTCAAGCTGGAGGTGGGGTTGGCCAAAGGCAAGAAGCTCTACGACAAGCGGGCCTCCGCCGCGGCCAAGGACGCCAAGAGGGAAATGGACCGCACTATGAAATCCCGCCGCACCGGCGGTTATTGATGTCAAAGAGGGGGGCATCCCCCTGGGAAAGGAAGGAATCCAATGGCTCAAAATCCCATTGTCACCTTTGAGATGGAGAACGGCGGCAAAATGGTCGCTGAACTCTACCCGGAGGTGGCGCCCAACACGGTCAACAACTTCATCAACCTGGTGCAGTCCGGCTTTTATAACGGCCTGATCTTCCACCGGGTAATCCCTGGTTTCATGATCCAGGGCGGCTGCCCCAATGGCAACGGCATGGGCGGCCCCGGCTATTCCATCCGCGGTGAGTTCAGCCACAACGGGGTGCAGAACAGCCTCAAGCACGACCGGGGTGTACTCTCCATGGCCCGCGCCATGAATCCCAACTCCGCCGGTAGCCAGTTCTTTATCATGGTGGAGAAGGCCCCCCATCTGGACGGCGAGTATGCCGCCTTCGGCAAGGTGATCGAGGGCATGGACGTGGCCGATACCATCGTGAACGCAGACCGGGACCGGATGGATAAGCCCAAGCAGGAGCAGCGGATGAAGTCCGTCACAGTGGAGACCTTCGGCGTGGACTACCCCGCCCCGGCCAAGTGCTGATTTTCAGGAGAGCTCAACGACTCAATTCCACGCAGAAATGTCCTGCAACCTCATCTCTCCCGGTGAAGCCCAGCGTCAGCGGGTTCACCGGGAAGGTGAGGAGCAAGGGAGCGGCCTGACGGATGTCCGCCTTTGGCGGGTGCCCAGAAGAAAGCGGACTTTGCGACGAGCCGGGGGCGTACTGGTTTCGACGGGGACGTAGAGGCGGGAATAGCGGGCGGATGCGCCTATCATCCTTAAAATGGGCAACTTATAAATTAAAGAACAACGATAACGTTGAGCTTGTCGCGGCTTAAGCCGTGACCGTCCCGTCCGGAAGGACCACGAGCCGGAACGGGGCGTCGTTTAGTGGTGCACGTGTGTGCGCAAAGCTTTGAGCGCACCATGAACAATGAAGCTACCAAGCCCTGTAGTTTGACGGCCTACGCCGGGGTAAGGGAATGTAAATGACCGTCTGCGCCCGGAGAGGTTCCCGAGGAAGCGTTTTCGGACGGGGGTTCGACTCCCCCCGCCTCCACCAAAGCAGAGCCAGACGAACCGAGAGGTCGCCTGGCTCTGCTCCTATCTCTGCAATCTATATGGTCGGCGGAGTCTTCGTTTTGGTCTGTCCGCTCGACGCGGAAGAATAAAAAAGAGGCTACTGCACAGGATTGTTCCTGCGCGGTAGCCTCTTTGTGTTTTTTCATAGCCATAACGGATTTCGTTATAATCTACCAAAATCCAGCGAGATTCTAAAATCGTTGTTAGAATCTACCGTAAAGGAGCATGGCTATGATTAGGATTTTACTGTCCACCCGGCTTGGCGAGCGGAGGTGGTCACAAGCTGACCTTGCAAGGGCAACAGGCATTCGACCTTCGACGATCAATGACCTGTACCATGAGATCGCAGAAAGGGTAAACCTGGAGCATCTGGATCTTATTTGTGAGGCGCTGGGGTGCGAGCTGTCAGACCTGATGATCCGAGAGGAAAACAAGGAGACCAGAGTCAAGACGCGCACCGGCGCGGATATACATAGCAAGCGTTAAGCCTGCTCCGAGGCCTCGGGCGTTCATTCGCCCGGGGCCTTTTCTTTTTCCTCAACATCAATGATGATCTGCTGACCGTCTGGCATAATAAACGCCAGTTTGCAGCCGCAGAATTCCGCAGCCTTTGCGAGATCGTTGGCAGACCAACTCCCGCGATTCATCTTGTTTCCCATCGTTTGCTTGCTCATTCCGAAGCTTGCAGCCATGTCGACCTGCTTCTTGCCGCAGAGAGCCAGCAGCCCCTTTACCTTGTCCGATACCGACACAATATGCACTCTCCTTTCTGTACTTCACATAGTACATCAAAAGAGTGGACTTGTCAACTAAAAAAGTTTGAAAATAAATCAAAAAAGTTTATCAAAACCATTGACAAGTAAATCAAAATGGTGTACTATATACTCGTAAGGCAGAGGTCGAAAGCCTCTTACGAAAGGAAGTGAGGACTTGGACGAGATGACAACCGCCGAGCTCAATCAGTTCTTAGAGAACATCGCAAAGCTGATTGAAGCAACCGCCGACGACCCGGCTACCGCCGCAAAGATCGTGCGAGATAGCAAGGTCAAGGCATAAAAAGAGTAGCGACCCCCGCTAAAGCGCCGCTACTCAAACACCCCGAAAGGCGAGCGGGAAGCCTTACTCCCGCCGCCTTGATTATAACCGAGTAAGGCAGAAAAATCAAGGAGGAACGCAAGATGAAGGTCAATATCACCGAAGAAATCCGGCAGGAGATTTTGGATACACTCAACAGAGATACCGCAAAGGAATACTTTGAAAAGCTCCGCGACACGGAGAAGAACCCCACTCGCGGACAGGTTTACGCATACCGGAGCTGGGAGCAGAGCACGGAAGACCGAGCCGATATGTTTGAGGTCAGAGCGCTTCCATGGGGCAGTCAGATTAAGGACGGCGTGATGAAAGAATTCGTTGCTGCATTAACCGCAGCTGATATTGACGAGATTATCGTCACAGATCAGTCAACCGCGCTCATGGAAAGTGTCCACGCCTTGGTAGCCGAGGGCGCGTATCTGGAGGGTGTCGGAACTGTTACCCGCGATCCACTGCACGATCCATCAGGCCGCCGCGAGGTCAAAGGGCTGGTATTCAGATTTTGAGAAAGGAGCGCCGACAATGAAAAAGCTGATTTGTTCTACTTTCCGCGAAGGTTACGGCATCGACCAGATCCGCAGAACGATGACGGCCGGCGAGCTGATTAACTTCCTCGCCCAGTACGATGAAGATACGCCGGTCTATCTGAGTTTTGACAACGGCTACACCTACGGCGGCATTACCGAGGGCCGCTTTGAAGAAGACTATGGGGAGGAGGACTAACCATGAACAAGATCCGCCGCAAAAATTTGCAAAGCATCATCGACCAGCTGGAGGAGCTGAAGGGCAGTCTCGAAGATCTCCAGGCCGAGGAGGAAGAGTACCGCGACAATATCCCTGAGAATATGCAGGAGAGCGAACGCTATGAAAAGGCAGACGAGGCCTGCGACAACCTCTCCGCAGCCGTAGATAACCTGGAGGAAGTCATCAGCAGTATCGAAGCTGCCATTGAGTGAGAGGAGCGAGCATGGACGATAAAATCATCATCGACCGCATGGACGCGGAAGAATTTCTTTCGATGCTCATGGACGCTGCCAAGCAGGACAACCCGACCCGTTACTACAGCGCCGCCCAGGTCATCGAAAATATTGCCAATGACTTCAAAGACCTCTGCAAACTGTAAATCAAGGCTGGCCTATCGGCGTGACGGGGAGAAAGAGTATCGCAATGGAAAAGAAAGATTTGACCTTTACATTTGACCCCAATGATTTCGACGGTATGTGTGAGCTGATGGACAAGTATGGCGAAAGCGACACGATGTTCATGGGCGTCAATACTGAATTTGAGGAAACGGAAATTTCCATCTTTCCCGATAAAATCGTCTATGCGACTTACCAGCACAACGGCTGGAAGCGTGAGAATGTCTACTGGCGCGACGGTACTCGCGAAGAAACATTCAAGGGCCGTTGGAAGTCCAGAAATTAACATGAGGAGGTACGCCATGGAGAACAGGTTTTGGACGGTCACCTATCGCAATCGTGACAACGACCAGCGGATCACCGCCGCCGTATTCGCGGCAGATCAGCGGCAGGCGCAGGAAAAGGCTCAAGCCGATGGCCGGATCGACGACCGCGAGGTGTGGGAAATCGAGAGCGTCGAGCCACACGAGAAAACGCTGGCGCGGATTCTCGTTGCTGAATTCAGCAAGAAGCAGCAGGGCGGGCATTTTGCCTGCCCCCGCTGTGGGAAGATGACGATGGACGCGGAGAGTGTCACGCGCAACGCTCTAAGCCGAAGGGTATCGGTCTATATCTGTGATGCCTGCGGAATGCAGGAGGCCTTGGAGGACATGATGGACAGCATAACTCCGCTGACCGCATGGGCTCTCGTCGCCGCACCAGAAAACTGGCGCATGGGGGAAGGAGGCAGTGAGCGTGAAGCGTGATGACGAGCTGATGTTCTACACAGAGTGCTGGCGGGAACTGCGAAGCTTTCTATCAGAGGTCGTGCGGGACAACACAGGCGAATATCCCTTCGCACAGGATGTCTTGAATCTGATGCGCAGCATCGAACGAAAATACGAGGGGTGCTGATATGAGTAAATCTTGGACGCCCGAGGAGCTGGCCGCTGCCAGTGCCGCAATGAAAGCGGAGGGCCACATGAGCTACGAGGAGTTCTGCGCCGCGCCGGTGCTGCGGTTAGAGTACCGTGGCCGCGACAGCTGGGATCGCCCCGTCTACGAGTGCGATGGTCGGCTCTATGTCGATGTCGACCCGCGCCGGAGCAGACCGGCAGACATCTGCACGAAGCAGGGCAACGCCTTTGACGGTGAGCCCTGCGACCCTGTTCCGGAGGGAACGATCATTGAGTTCGTTCCGGAGCGGGATACATGGGATTTTTGAAAGGAAAGCGCAGCGGCCACGCGCAAGCACCTCTCTCGCCGCCGTAGGCGAGTTGCAACACCACCTTTGCGGCGTGGGAGGGTAGACGCCCACCCAAATGTGAAAAACGCTCCTGCGCCCCCGTAAACGCGAAAGCGCCAGAAAACAGAAAAAGCCCCCTCGACAGGACGGTAAAATCCTGCGAGGGGGCTTTCATTGTGTGGGCGGTATTCAGATGGCGGGGCTGTCGATACTGCCGTCGTCCTCCGTGTCGGTCCGGAAGTTGTTTGCCTTGGCTGCCTCAAAGGTGATCCCGCCGCGCTTGTGGTCGGACTTCGCAAGCGAGAGGTAGCCATTTGCTCCGGCGATGATGATTGCCTCGCCAACGCCGGTGGCGGCAGTAAGCCATGCAGCGGCGGCGGTGTAGCCGCTTTTGATGCACAGATACATGAGGAACAGGCATTCCTGAACGATCAGCAGACCGGCCAGCATCGCCAGCAGGCACACGACCTTGCTCCATTCGACCTTGCGCTTCTTCGCGGCTCTGCGCTTGCGCCTTGCCATCAGTTCAGCCCAAACTTCTGGGCGAAGCGGTAGAGGACGGTCACCAGCTGCTCGCGGGTCATCATGTCCTCCCACATTCCATTGAACTCATCGGAGTTGCCGCCGCGAATGATGCCGTTATCCACGGCCCATTTACGCGCTTCCTCCGAGTAGGCGGAAGCATCGTTGTCCTGAAGCTCCTTGCGCATCTCACGCCAAAGCTCCTTGAATTTGTTGATATCCATATCGTCATCCTCCTCGTCCATGCCTGCGGAAAGCCGGGCTGTCACCTTTTCGGCGAGGTCGCCCATGCGGGCGTACATCCAGTTCCCGGGGCAGCTTTTGTTGGCAAACCAGCGGTGTACGGTCAGCACCATCTCGTCCGGTGCAGGGGTGTAGGCGAGCGTCTTGTCCTTATCCTCCAGCCAGAGCAGCTTGGTCTTGCCGTTGCGCTTACAGATGTCGACGCAAAGCGTAATGAGGGACTGATAGACCACATCGCGGAATGCGTACGGCTCTGCGCCATCGGACGCACATTCGATAGTCACCGCCCGCTGGTCGTTTGCATTGCTGGAGGAACACCAGGATCGGTTTTTCTCCTCGACATACATACCGACGCGGCCGTCCGCGCCGATCCCGTAATTGCAGCTCGCCTCTCTGGAGGCAGGGAGGAAGATATCTCCCAACCGCTCCACGCTGCACTGGCCCACTACGCAGTGTGGCGTAATGCGGTCGATCTTACGGGTCCTCTGCCCGGAGTGATTCGGGCTGAGCTTTGTGTAGCTGACAAGAGGGCTATTGCTCATAGGTCATTCCTCCTCGGGGGCGGTATGGTCTTCCTTGCTCTTACCGGCAGGCAGCGCAGCAGGCGCCGCGTCCGCCCCGGGTGTCGCGGTAGAGAGCATATCTTTCAGCTTTTTCAGTACATCAACGGCATAAGCGGTAAAGGCTGCCAGCATAGCCAGCGATACCGCTGTCATCAGGTTTACGGTCTGCCCATCGACCTCCACCACCATCAGATCGGGGTTAAGGTATCCGGCGAAGTAGACCGCGACCAGCGCCGCTGCCACAACTGCACTCTTGATGCAGCCGTTGCGGAACTTCGTCTGGTCCCATTCTCCATCAATGATGGCATTGATGGAGCCGAGGGCAATGTTCGCGGCAATCAGCAGCACAAGCCCTGCGGCCAGGCGGATGATCGTCATATCCAGCACGTTCATTGTGAGTCCTCCTTACTGCAAAAAGTCGTTGCTGTCCAAGCACCGGCGATATATTGTCTTGATTCGGTCGCTGGTCAGCTCTGTTACATTGTTTTCAAACTCCGGGTGATCCTCGCAGTATCGTTCGTAGGCGGCGATGTCCCGGAGCGTTTGGTCGAAATGATCTTTGGTGTGGCGCTCGCCGTGGAGACATTCATCGCCGAAGCGTAGAATGCGCGCCCGGCAGTTGACGGCCTTTTCCTCGGCCATGCCAGACCGAACGCACTGCAGCTCGCTTTCGAGCTTTCCGACCTTCTCCAAGACCTCGCTGTTGATAGCGCGCCCGAAAGCCTTTGCTATTGCAGACCACGGATTGATTTTGATGGGGGCGAGCTGGAGCAGCGTCAGCAGCACAAACAGCGCACTTCCCCCACCAAACAAAATCTCCTTGAGCGTCATCTCTCAATCCTCCTCTGCGCGTGATAAGAAGGGCAGCCCCCGCAAAGGAGCTGCCCTCCGTATCAATGCCGTGGTCAGACGGTGACTTCGAGATCTGCCAGGATCTCCTCGACCTGCTTCCGAATCAGGCTCGGAACCTGGTCGATGGTCTTCTTGCCCTTAACGATCAGGGTCGCGTAGACAACTGCCATAACTGCTACCTCCTTTCCCATCAGAATGTATAAAAGAAGGAGCCGAAGGCTTTTCATAAGCCCTCAGCTCCATTCTTGCTATTTTCGAGGATTTCCCGGACGGCTGCTTGCAGCGGATCGGGAACTTCCTCAATCGTCTTTTTCCCTTTGCGGATCAGGTCTGCGTAGACCTTCACCATGTAATTGCTCGCCATCGGTTACTCGCCTCCTGTTGTAGATGTCACGGCGACGATCTGTTCGTAGACATCGCATAGCGCCATCTGCGTATCGGTGACCTGCCCCTCAAGGCTCGTCACCTTTTCCGTCAATGCCGCCTTGTCGGTCTCCAGGTCGGCTACCTGCTGCTGCAGGGAGGGGATCGTCTTGCCCTCCGCCTCGTGCAGCTTGGCTTGCGCCAGATAACCGGCATAGTTGCCGAGGATGTCTTCACTCAGGCCGTCGTACATATTCAGCTCCAGGTGATATTCGTCGTACACCCACCCGCTGATGGTCAGCTCGTCCCGTTTTTCCTCAAACGGCTCGGCGTTCTCATAGAAGCGTACCAGGGCTACCCCCGGCTTATTAGGCTGCTCCTCCAGCGAGAATGCGTTGCTGGGCGCGTTGTCGCCTCTTACTCTCATTTCGCACGACCTCCTTCAGATGTTTTACTCCAATCGGGTCAATGTACTTCACCCGAATTGTATGACTATTGCAGTGTTTCAGTTGCCCGGCGCGGCTCAGCAGCCCGGAGGCCTGGGCGAACATGATAGGCTTTCCGGCATCAAGCCGCTTTTTGACGCGGCGGCATTGCCGGGTGAAGCGCAGGAAATTCCGCTTGCGCAGAATAACATGAGTGCGGGAAAAGCGATAGCCGACCGCGCTCACCATGCGCTTTGCCGTGGGATAGATCTGCCAGTTCGCTTTCATGGACAGGCCGAGCCGCTGCTGCATGAACGCGGCGATCAACTTCCGCGCCTTGTGCAGCTGCTTCTTATTCGGCCCGAGCAGGGTGATGTTGTCCATGTAGCGGGTCATATACTTCACGCCCGGCAGCGTCATGATGTACTGGTCCAGAGGCTCCAGGTAGAAGTTCGCCAGCCATTGGCAGATGTAATACCCGATAGCCAGCCCGCCGCCGCAGGATTCGATGATGGAATAGACCGTCCGCAGAAAGCGCTTGTCCTTGATCTTCCGCGCCAGCGCCCAGATCAGCCGCTTGCCGGAGATGCTGGGGTAATACTGTGCGACGTCCAGCTCAGCGGCGTACTTCGTCCCCTTCGGGTCGTTGCGGAGCGCGCCGCGGATCTTCTTGTGGATTCGCTTTCCACCACGTCCGGGAATCGACGCGCAGGACCACGGGTGCATCCCGCGCATAAGCACCGGCTTCATGGCCGTCACCAGCATCCACTGGATCACGCCGTCCGGCCAGAACGGGACCATCTTGATCTTTCGGAACTTCTCGCTGCTCTCGTCGTAGATCTCACGCACTTTCGGCGCGGATGGCACAAAGCTCTCCGTTGCAACAAGCTCGTAGGTCTTTTCGACGTATCCGTCAAGGTCCGCCAGTACGCGGGCGATGTCTCGCCTGTTCCGACGTCCCTTAGCCGCCTCCTGTATGACGCTGCGGATAAAGTCCCGGTCAACCATCTTGTCGTAGAGATAGCCGATTCGTTTCGGCATAGGATTTTCCCTCCGTCCTTGTTTGCCTGCGAGATCGTTCGAGCCGAAGCCTACTAAACCCCGTCCTATGCGGCAATATTTTCACCAAGCGGTGAGGGAAAGCCCGCGCCAGTCAAAAAGAAAAACAAGTAGTCGCGCGCCGACGTTGGAGTTCGTGTCGGAAGACGAGTTGTTCGCGTTGAAGTAGAAAAGGCCGGCATTGCCGCCGTTGTTCCAGTTGCCACCGACGTGGAGGACACGCCAGCCAGAGTTGTAGTTGGCGTAGAAATCAAGCCCTCGGCGCATGGCGCAGACAGTCCCGGAGATAATTATACCTCCGGCCTGCCACGCATACGGAAAAACGGGAGAAAATAACAGAATACGTTATTTTCAAAAATCGTGTCGACGGGGCTTCGCCCCGTACCCCATTCAGCTTTTGGGCTTGCGCTCATGCCGCCAGATAGTGCAGGCGGGAAAGCTCCGGGGGCTGCGGCCCCCGGTCCCCCATTAGGGGTGGAAAAGGAGTCGCGCGCCGACGTTGGAGCTCGTGTCGGAAGACGAGTAGCCCGCGCCGAAGAAGAAAAGGCCGGCATAGCCGCCGTAGCTCCAGTCGCCACCGACGCGGAGGACACGCCAGCCAGAGCCGTAGTAGGCGTAGTCCGGAATATAGGTCGTCTCGCTGCCGCCGACCGCCGTGGGATAGAACGCCCAGGGCATGGCAGCCGCTACGCCGATGGCGCTAATGTAGCCGTTGTTTTGGATTTTAGTGCCAATGTTCGTGTAATTGTTTGCGGTGTCATCTGCATAGCTCGCAGGGTTCAGGCAGACATAAACGGTACCATCAGAGAAGTTGATGCCGTCGATCCACTCGAAGACATTGCCGTAGGGATTCTCGATGTGCCGGTACTGCACGGCGGTTTTTCCATCCGTCCCAGCTGCGCGTCCGGTGTGGTAGGTCATGCTGTCTGTGCCGCCGGAAGAAATGGCAGAGTTGTTGCTGTCCACATAGCCGCGCCCGATTTTGCTCTGGCTGTCCCAGTCGGAAAACTCCACCAAATAGAGCAGCCAGACCGCGCACCAAGACGCGAAGTCATACTCGCTCCACTTACTACCCTTTCCTCTGGCACCGGAACGAGCCGATGCGCGGGTCAGGTTGACCAGCGGCGCAGCGCCGGTCTTGGAATAATGGCCGGAGATCGTGTTGTAGCGGCCGACATACTTGCCGGAGCCGGGGTGCTTGGTGAATCCGCTCTTGGCCTTATCCGCGATGTAGAAGTACCGTTTCTTGTTGGCGGCATCGTCGATAATACGGAAGTAATACTCGGGGATAAAGACGACGGTATCGTAGCTGCTTCGGGAGAAGCCGCTCTGCCCCTTCTTGTAGCTTACGGCATTGTTGATGATGTTGTACTCGTCCATGCCGCTCCACGGGAGATAGTTGTCGAAGGGGGAGCTGCCGGCGCCGGTACCGACCGCAGGCGCGGGATTCGTGGTGATGTCGACATTGACCAGTCCGTTCGGATCGGTGGCCTTCTTCAGCCGTGTCAGAGCCGTCGACTGCGCACTGTAATTCCAGCAGACACCGAAGACCTTGACATAGGACAGCTCCAGCGTATAGCCGGTGTAGGAGCTGCAAGCTACGCTGCCGGTGGCCGTCTCGCCGTTCTTGGTGGCAGTGACGCTCCACGTGCCGGTGTTCGGCAGGTAGAACTTTGCCGTTCCGCTGCTGGTGGCCGTGAGCGTGGTGGAGCCGTTGACCGCCTTGACCGTAGAGCCGCTGTCGATGGTGACGGTGAGGGTGCAGAACTTCACCGTTGCGGTGTAACTGCCGCCGGAGGTCGTCACCGACGCGGACGCCGTGGACGAGGATACCCCGCTCTTGGTGGCCGTCACGGAATAGGTGCCGGCATAGTTGACGGTCAGCGCACACTTGCCGTTGCTGCCGCAGGTGCCGGTATACTGCTTCGTGCCAAGCGTGGCGGTCACGACAGCGCCGGATTCCGCCGTTACGGTCAGCGTAGCCGCGAAGTAGCTCAGTGTCACCGCGTACTGCTTGACCTGATCCACGACCACGGTCTCGGTGGCGGTGGTCTGCCCGTTCAGCGTGGCATACAGCGACCATGTACCGTAGCCGGGGAGGTCAAAAACGCATTTACCGCCGACGCTGGTGCCGGTCAGAGTAGTCTCGCCGTTCGTACAGGTGATAGCCGATCCGGTGGCAACAGAAACCTCCAACTGCGGAGCCACGCCGCCGCCCTTGGGTTTCTCCCATGTATATACGCCGGTCTGATCGTTGGCTGCCGTGCAGTAGAAGGTCTGCATGGTGTCTGTGTTCAGATACGACTGGCCGACCGAGCCCTTCGTGCTGGAGGTCGGATCGGTCGTGCCGGTGAGCGGCTTACTTCCGTCCAGCCCCTTTGAGAGCGTGTCGAGGTCGCCGGAAACGCTGTCAAGGAAGGTGTCGAGCGATTCACCGTTATAGGTCAGGTCGGCCGCGTCGCTGGCGCCGGACAGCTTCCACTGATACTTGCCGCTGCTGTCCTTGCCGTTGCAGACGTATTCCTTGCCCGTAGCGCTGTCATAGTAGTGCTGCCCTGCGGTACCCTCGGTCGTGTCTGTCGGCGCTCCTGAGCCTGTTGCAAGTGGATAACCGTAGTCCTTTCCGGCGACTGCCGCAGAGATATTCCCGCTGCCGTCGCCCATCAGCAGACCCTTGACCATGATCTTGTCCTGCTTGGTCTTTACCGCCTCGGTGATGGCGGCGGACATATCGCTCTGTGTGACGCAGGCGCTGGTGTCGACCGTCACCGTCCATGTGCCGGTATTCGAGCAGGAGATCAGCGCGTAAAAGGTGTAGACGAAATCCGGCGATTCTGTCTTGCTGGGGATGGGAACTCCCTGCTCCAGCTGGAACAGGGCGATCATGGCGGACGCTCCTCCGTCCACGCTGGCAGATACGCGGAACTGATTCAGCGTATAGGCCGTATTCGGCGCAGCGATGCGGAGCTTCAGGCGAATGCCGGAAGATACCCTCTCGCCGCCCAGCAGGCTTGCGGTCTGCTTTTCATTGACGAGGGCGGTCTGTGCCATCATTGCCGCCGCCGCGACGGTGCCCTGCCCCGCAGCTGCGCTGTCGAAGTTCAGGGTCTTTTCATTCACCCACTCATTGAGCAGGCTGTTGCCGGCGTTGGTGATGACGCCGTTCCATGTTGCCATAGTAAAACACCTCCGTGTCAGTATCGAATGGCGGCCGCGCTGTCGACCAGCTCGCAGCCGATACAGGCCGCGCCGAAATACTCTGTTGCCAGTCCTCCGGCGTCGTAGTATTCTACCTCGTCCAGCACCGAGCGCAGATTCTTGTAAAAGTCAACGCGGTCGATCACGCGCTGATGTCTGACGGGGTCGACATCCTCATAGGTGGCGTCGATCAGTAGCTTGAAGTGGTACGGCTTGCCACCGTATTCCCACCATTCGCTGACCTGCGTATCAGGGTAGATGGCGGAGATTGCCAGCACGACCGCCGCCTTGGTGCCGAGCCTGCGGTGAACATTCCATGAGTCTTTCAGCGTCCGGCGCTTTTCCTCCAGGGTGTAGTTGGCGTCCCACCAGTCAACCTTGAAGTCGTTCGCCAGAATGTCCAGCAGCTCGTTCGGGAGCCGGTCGATCTGTGAGTAGATCGACACACGCTCGATCTCGCCTACGCGGGCAGCCAGCACCTCGGCAACGGCAGCGGCAAGTGCCGCCATATTGTCGTCATTGGCAAGGACTGCCGGCAAGGAGGCCAGCAGGTTTTCCTTCGTGATGCCGTGCGCCTTATTCATCCTCGTAGCCCCCATTCGTGGCCGTGATGGTCCCGACCGACGCAACCTGCGGCGTCGTGTCGTCGGAGCCGTCCCGCAGCGTGGTAAAGACCGGGCTGGTCAGCGCCACGCGCTTGATGCCGGTCTGCATGAGCTTTCCAATCAGCACGGAGGGGTTGATGTCGCGCCCCAGCTTCCCGCACTGCCACGCGACGAACTCAGCCACGGCCTTGTCGACCGCAGCCTTGATCTCTGTGGAGCTGAGGGAACTGTCCTTCGGCACATAGTAGGTGAAGGTGATATTGTAGCTCACCTTCTGCGGGTCCTTGACAGAGACCTTGTCCGTCAGCGGCCGCACCGTGTCATCGTTGCAGGCGGCAAGGACGGCATTCTTGATCTCCGTGGTAGCGATGGTGCCGCCGTCCATGAGGACATAGAGGTCCACCGCTCCGTCGCTGGGGCTGTTCGCCACCACGTCGGCGATCTTGGTGCTGACCTGCTTGGCGAAGTAGATATACCCGCCCTTGGCTCCGGCGCAGCTGTAAGCGTCCTGACTGGCGCGCATCAGCTCATAGAACTCGTCGTCAGTGGCCTGGTCTGCGCCGTCATCGCTGGCGGTAAGGTTTTCGCAGCGCTCACAGTAGTCGAACAGGTCAACGAAGGTGTTGATCTGTCCCACCGCGTAGCCGTTGCCGACCGCACCAACAGTCTGGCAGCGGATCTGCACATCGGCATAGGTCTCGCCGATGGACACATAGGCATCCGCGACCGTCTCCCATGTCAGCGTACCGCTGGCGTCGGTGACGCGCGTACCGGAAGGAATGAGGATCGCCGTGGTCTGTGCCTCGGAGATATGAAAGCGCTCGGTGCAGACCGCGGCCTGCGCCGCCGGGCGCTGCGTGACATAGAACAGCTCGGCCAGCGCGTCCAGGTTTTCCCCTTCCGCGCGGCTTGGGATATTCTGATTGCCTGTGTAATTGTTCAGCCCGCGCTCCTGGATCACCACGGCGGCCACGAACTGGATAAACAGTTTTTCGGGGCTGGCAGGCTTCACGCTGACGCCGGTGATTTTTTCGTAAATGGAGATCAGCAGCGATTCCACCGCTTCGGTGTCGGTAGAAACAAACTGATATCCCGTATTTCTCTCACTCATTGATGATGTTCACCTCCACGGTAGGGATCAGCCTGCCCGGGGCGTTTCTGTCGGCCGCAAAGGTCACATTCACCACCTCGGCGCGGGGCTCATATTCTTCCACTGCCTCTTTGACCTCGGAATACATCATAGGCATAGCTACCGGCAGAGGCTTATCCACGAACTTCTGAGGAAGACCGAAGCCGCGATACAACGGGCAGGTCCCCTGCCGCGTGGAAAGGATAATGGCGATATTCTGCAAGACAGAGCGGACGGTGTCAGTCTCGTTGAGCTGCACCGCGCCGATGTCAGATGCGGTCACCTTGTAGCTCATGGCAGCTTTACCCCCTCAGATACTCTTGCAGGCTGACGGACACGGTGGCGCTGGTGACGTTGCCGCGTCCGTCATAGGTTTTCATCTTCATCTTGTGATCAAGCACGGACCAGCGATATTTCCCGTAGCCCTTGTTGCCGATCACCAGCGGGACGGCAATGCCGCCGCGCTCATAGTTCCACAGCTTCACGACCTCAGCGATAGGATCAACGCCAAGGTAAGCGGAGAGAACGATGTCGAAGGTCATCTTGTCGGGGTCAAGGCCGGTGAACTCCGTAAGGGCGTGTGTGCCGTGCCGCTGATGGGTCGCGTACCGGGCCGACCCAGACCAGGTGACATTATTGATCGTTTCGATCGTGCGGTCAGACACCGTAAAAACGATGTCGCCCAGACAGCCGACCATTCCCATACTCAAAAACCTCCTAACACAAAACCGTCCCCGTTGAATACCGGAAGGTATAGGCAGAGGACGCGGTCATTCACCTTCGGCATCCAGTAGGTCAGATGCGAGCCGGGCAGGTGGTCGTGGTCGGGGAATTCGCTGGCTGTGCCGCCGCCGGTGAAGGTGTCCGTGATCTCATGCGTGTGCTTTGCGTCCGGCTTTATGTAGAAATTCGCTCCGTAGTGCTGGAGCACATAGAGCCAGTCCGAAATGATGCCTGTGTCCTTAAACTTGACACGAGCCCTGCGCTTTGCGCTGTCGACGGCCGTTACCGTGCCGGTCTGAACGAGCCTCGAAAGGATATTCTGCAGTTCGTCCATCAATATCCCTCCAATGTCTTGCGCAGCTTGACCTGCGTGGTATAGCCGGACGAGCCGACCGAGTGCGCAGCCTGCTCCACAATGTATTTCCCGTCCCACGCACCCCAGCCGGTGAGCTTGGCTGTGACGCCTGCCACGATATCCGGATTGCCGGGCAGCGTAAAGGTCGCGGTCTTTGCGTACTTGTTGTGCAGCCGGAGATATTTTTCGGCCTTGGTCTTGGCCTCGGCCACGCTTGCCACCTTCGCGGTGATCTCCAGCTGCTGGTTGTTCTTGGCCTTGTCGTTGTAGTCCTCTACCTTGACGGTGGCCTCGATGCACTTTCCTGTGCCGGGGTCTGTGTAGCTGACGCGGCAGGAAGCGTACTGCGTTCCGGCCGTTCCCGCGTTCAGCTTGTGCTTGGTGTAGCTGCCGCTGCCGCGGACGATGGTCAGCACGGGGGATTTCTTCTCGTAATCCTCCTGGTCGAAAAGTACGATCAGGTTATTGGTGGCTTTCAAAGAGATGCCCGCCTCGTGGCACAGCTTGGAGAGAAAGGCGATGTCGCTCTGCTTGTACTGCTCCACGCGGCCATAGGACGGGTCGCTGTTGGCGAGGAACATACAGGTCATTCCGTTGGCAGCGGCCATCTCGTTTGCGATGCCGGAAAGCGTGTAGGCCTCCCATGCCTTGGATTTCTCCGTCTGACGGATCTGTGCGCTGTACGGAAGAGCCGTCGCCTTGATGGTGATGGTGTTCGGCGGGCCGGAGGCGTCAACGCTGTCCAGCTCAAACTGTCCGCAGTCCAGCACCTTATCCCTGCCGCCGCCCGTCCAGTTCTCCCGAACGAACACGGCGCTGATCTTGAAGCCGGCGCCGGAAGCAGAGGCAGGAGCGGCGGCAGAAGCATCGCCGCCCCCGCCGCCGGATTCCTTGATGTACGATGCGCTGACATAGGCGGTTTTGCCGTTATAGCTGACCTTCGCCCAGCCGTTTTCGATGCCCTCGACCTGCAGCTCCGCGCCGCAGACCAGAGCACCGTATTTACCGTAGCTGGTGCTGGGGCCAGAGCGGACATTCAAGCCGCTTTTGGCGGTGACCTTGTAGGACTTTGCCGCACCATCGGTCTTGGCCTTGGAGGACGAGGACAGGCTCCCTGCGGAGGCTGCTGCGTCGATGGCATCGGCCAGCCACTTTTTGAGCCATATATCATCGCGGTCCTGAAGCTTCAGCTGCAGATCGTCAGTGCCGTCCGCCTCCTTGTCGGTGTAGGTGGCCGACAGGAAATAGGGGCGCATACTGCCGGTGATGTCCGCGCCCTGGAAAAATATCTGCGCCGTGACGCGGCGCGCCTGATTCGGGCTGCTCATCCGACCACCTGCTTCCACGGGGGCAGGGCGTCGCCGACATCCTCGGCAGGGTCGGGCAGCTTCAGCACGATCCCGGCCGGAAAGGTGTAGTACCCGAGATACTGCGGATTGAGATTCATCAGCCGGTCGGTGTACGCTTCGCTCCCCAGCTGGGAGAAGGCGATGCTGTCCCACATATCGCCCTGAATGGTGGTGTAGGTCTTACTCATTTGTAGGCCCTCCTTGCGGTGTCGATGCCGGCTTCCTCCATGACTTCAAGGACGCGCTCGGCGAACTCGTCTCCGTACTCGCGCAGAGCTTCCACCGTCTCGGGCGATGCGCCGCCGTTGATCTGAAACACGATCTGCAGCTCCACCGATCCGGCGCCGGAGCCTGCGCCCGGCTCTGCCGAAAGCGCGCCGTCGCCATGGATGGCGTGCAGTGCCTCCAGCAGCTGCGGGGCGAAGGTGATGGCCTGGATCTCCATGCTCTCGCGCATAGCGGCGGTCTCCTCGGCGGTCATGACCTGCTCGCCGCCGTTGAAGTAGACCAGCTCCGGGCCGTTTTCGCCGACGAGGGCAAAGCCGGGTGCGGCGGACTGCGTACCAACTGCGTAGCCGGGAATGCTGCCGGCCGTTCCGGTACCGGACGCGGACAGTGCGGCTCTGGCTGCGGCGGCGACGCGGTTGTAGGCGGCGGTCACCTGGGGCAGCATACCGACAGCTCCGTCAATAAATCCCTGAATGGTGGCCTGCGCGCTTGCCTTGGCCTCGTCGCCAAGGTCCATCGCTTCGATGTCCTCAGCAAGCGCCGTCTGCAGCTCGTCCATGGTGGCCGTGAAGTCGGTCTTGAGGTCGGCTACGCTCCCCGCTGCGTTCTGCTGCTCCTGCTGCAGAGTCTTCCAGTTGGCTACCATCGTGGCCAGCTGCTCGTCGGTGGCGCCTGCCATACCGGCGATCGCGTTCACGCTGTCGGAGCTGCCGTCAGCAAAGGAGGCGATCATGTCGCTCAGCCCCTCGATGTCGGCGCTGCGGTCAGTCAGGGATTGCAGGTTGGCGTTGTAGTCCTGCCAGTAGGTGATCTGGCTCTCCAGCGCGGAATTGATGCTGCCTGCGCTGGTTGCAACGACCTTTGCGGCCTCGTCCCAAAGCTGATACTGTCCGGATATGCTTTCGTATGCCGCGCTGTACGCCTCGTTGTAGGACTCCACAAGGGCATTGATCTTTTCCTGCACGCCGGAGATGGCAGCCTGGAACTCGCTGGCCTGTGCAGCAGCCTCCTCGGACGCGCCAGTGCCTTCGTTCATGGAGGCGGTCAGATTCTTGACCGCCTCTTCCGCGAGGGCGATCTCCGCCTCAGCCTCGGAAACGGCGTCTGCGTCCTCCTCCATCGCCTTGTTGTAATTCTTGATGGACTTCTCAGCCGCCCATATCTCGTTGTTGGTATCGTAGATGGAGTTTTGCAGGTCGTAGTATTCCTGCGAGAGAAAAGCGGTCGCATCGGTGTAATAGCCGTACTGGTCGTAATAGGCATCCGCCTGCTTCTGCGCGTCTGCCCACAGCGCATCCATCTGCGCGTAGGTATCAGACAGCTTCTGCTGGGCGGCCTCCAGACTGTACTGCGCCTTAGTGAGTCCGATGCTGTTTTCTTCTGCCTCGATCAGCACGGCGGAATACTGGGAGTACAGCTCGGTGAGCTGATCCTGATAGGCCTGCTGCATGGCATTCTGCTTCCACGCCTCGGTGTTGGCGCGGAGTGCTTCGGTGCCGCCGTTGATGGTGTCGGTTTCGAGGTCGATATAATCGGCCAGCTCCGGTACCACCTGGCAGAGCAGAGCCAGGGTGTTGTGGTACTGCCTGTGCTGCTCGTCGGTATTGAGCCCCGCCGCCTCCATCTCCTCCAGCTTGCCGATGTAGGTGTCTGCGACGCCTGCAGCGGCCATGGTGGAGGTAACGGTATCGTCATAGGTGGCCTTGGCCTCGTCCATCGCCTCCCGCATTCCGCGGGCGGCTTCGGTCAGCTCCTTCACACTGGGTACGGCGTCATTCGCCGCAGCGGTGGCCAGAGCAACGATGCCCGCCGTGATTGCGGCCACGGCAGCGGTAACGCCCATGATGACATTGACGCCGGGGATCGCCGCTGTGAGAATGGCACTGGCGGCTGCGGCTATCTTTGCAGCGACCGCATAGGCAGCCAGCGCGGCGACGACCGCGCCGATCACGCCTACAAAGGCGGTGATGGCATTGACCAACGCCGGGTTCTTCTGAATGAACGCCGTAATGCTGTTGAGGACCTTCGTGCCGACGCCGTAAGCCTCGCTGAGCGCGGGAGTATAGGCGTCGCCGATGGCTACCTTGAGGTTGTTGTAGGCGTTCTGCATCATGGTCAACCGGCTCTGCGCGGTGGCGTAGCGCTTGTTGGCCTCGTTGGTGAGGGCGGTATTCTGCTGCCAGGCGGTATTTGCAGTGTTCACCGCGCCGGTCATCTGGTCTGCGGCAAGACCCAGGGCTTTGAGCATATTGCTCTGCCGGATGCCGGTCAGACCCAGATCTTCCAGTACGAGGACAGTGCTCTCGCCCTGCTCGTCCAGCTTGCCGAGCCCGCCGATGAAGGAAGTCAGGGCGCTCATGGCGTCGTTCTTCCACGCAGAAGAAAATTCTTCGGAGGACATACCCGCGATACGGGCGAACTCCGCGAGGTCGTCCCCACCCTTTGCAACGGCCTTTTCAATGGCGTTGAGCGTCTGGGTCATGGCGGTACCGCCCGCCTCGGCTTCGATGCCGACAGAGGACATCGCCGCCGCCAGAGCCATGATCTCCGGTTCGGTCAGTCCGGCCAGCTTACCCGCCGACGCCAGGCGCGTACCCATCGCCACGATCTCGGATTCCGTCGTGGCGAAGTTGTTGCCAAGGTCAACGATGACAGAGCCGAGCCGTCCGTAATTGTCCGTTGCCATGCCGGTAATGTTGGCGAAGCGCGCAAGGGCGGTTGCTGCCTCGTCAGCCGTCATGTTGGTGGCAGTGCCGAGCATGGTCATGATCTCGGTAAAGTCCAGCAGGGCGTCCTTTTGGATGCCGAGCTGTCCTGCGGCTTCGGCTACCGCCGCGATCTCCTCTGTGGTGGCGGGGATCTCCGTGGACAGCGCCTTGATGGAATCCGACATTGCCGCCAGTTCCTCGTCTGTGAGGTCTGTGGTCTTGGCGACGCCGGTAATGGCGCTCTCAAAGTCCATCGACGCCTGCGCGCAGCTGGCGAAGTATTCGTAGATCTCTTTCAGAGCGACGGCGATGCCTGCGGCCACGATGGCCTCGTGTACCTGATTAAAGGCCTGCCCCGCCTTGTCGCCGAAGGTCATAGCTTTATCGGCGGCCTCGCCCTGCTCCTTTTTCAGCGTGTCGATCTTGCCGGCAAGCTGCTCGGAGCTGTGGGAGAGGTCGTCGGTATTGACGCCCGCCTCTTCCAAAGCCCCGCTCAGCTCGTTCAGCTTTGCCGTCTGCTTCTCCAGCGAGGCGGAGGTCTTGTCGATCTGAAGCTGCTTTGCCAGCAGCTTGTTCTTCATGTCGGCGGACTCGTTGCCGGTCTCCTCCATCTCCCGCTGGATATTGTCATATTGCTGCCGCAGCATTTCCAGCCGCTTCCGTGTCGCTTCCACAGCTGCCTGCTGCTTTTGGAATGCGGAAATATCCGCCTGTGTCTTGGAGAGGGCCTGGATTTCCTTCTGCATGGACACAATTTCCTGCTGAGCGGCCTTAAAGGTCTTGCTGTAACTGCCTCCAAGCTGCGCGTTCAACTGGAATAGCATCTCATACTCTTTGCGGCCTGCCATAGACGGCCCTCCTTTCAGATTTATTTATTCTTGCGTCGCTCCCGCGCCTCCTTCACAAGCTGGTTGCTGACTTTGATCCACTTGCATAGGGACGGCAGGGGCAACGACAGCCAGTAGGAAACGGGGGTCTGATTGTTTTTCGCCATCGTAAGACATTGCCTGCGGAGCCAGACGCCGCCGTCGCCGGTTACAGCTCCGATGCCAGCAAAAAAGAGCGGGCCTTGCCTCTGACGCGGTTGAACTCGAAGATGGGCAGGGCGCGCAGGGCGTCGTCGCCGATACGGCGGGGACGGCCGCTGGCGTCAATGATGGTGTTGGTGCAGGCTCGCGCCGCCATGCGCACCAGGAACTGGCCGGAGAAGGTAGGCGAGATGGTGGGCTTGCCGATGGCCTGAAGCTCGTCCTCAATGGCAAGAGCGTCATCGCCGGTCAGCCCCTCAAAGTCGAAGTTCAGCTCGTCAAAGGTCTGCCCCTCGTAGGTGAAGGGCTTTTTCAGCTTGAGGGTGTAGTTGCCTACGCTCTCCTTGGCCTGCGCCTCGGCGGCGGCGTACTCGTCGTGATCGACGGTGGAGAAAGCGTCGGCGGGAACAACGGTCTTGTTGATATCAGCCATGGTGATAACTCCTTTCAAATCTCAAAAAGATGCCCGGAGCGGATGTTCCGCCCCGGGCTTTTGTCAGGTCTCTTACATGCCGAGCGCCTTGCGGACGTCGGCCAGGTAGTCGGTGCCGTTGACATAGCAGATGAAGTTGAGCTGGTCGACCTCACGCACCTTCTTGCCGTCAATGTAGGTCGCCCAGTAGCGGACGGCGTACTCGCCGGAGCCGTTGGAGGGCGCGGCGGGGGCGACGGAGCCGCCCTTGTCACTCTTGGGAATGACCACAAGAATGTGCTTGACGGCGCGGACGACCACCTTGCCTGCCACGACATCTTCGTCCTGCTGCGCAACGCGCAGGTCGATGGTGTGACGGCGAGGCTCGGAGAGCTTCACGCTCTGATCGGTGACGGTGCGGAAGTTAAGGCCCAGCGTCATCGCGTCGAAGTGGCCGAGAATGACCGACTCCACATTGCCTGCGATGCCGGCGCCAGAGATGGACTGCGTCAGCGCGGTCAGGTCAGGCAGGGTCGCCTGTGCCATACCGACATATTCAACAGAGTCCTCGTAGACCTTGAAGTTGATAATGCTCTGATCCATGATTCAAACCTCCTTTTAGCCCTGCAGGGCGCTGGTGACATAGCTGGCGTCATACTCCAGCACGAAGTCGATCTCCTGAGCAGGAGAGGGCGGCGTCATGTAGACATGGAGCTTGATGATGCCGGCCATGAGGTTGGTCAGCGGGTTCTCGTTCTCCAGCATCTCCACGCGAGCGCCCAGAAGGTAGCCCATACCCACCAGACCGTTGAGCCAGATGTTGGCGGAATCGAGAACGGTGTCGATCAGGCGGCGGGTCATAGGCTTGTCCAGCTTGCTCCAGAAGGTCTTGACGAGGGAGTTGCCGACCCAGCCGAACATACGGCTGACCGGGATAAAGTAATCCTTGACATCGGTGTTGGAGGGATAGCAGGCGGTGTAGTTGCCCCACGCCACCCAGCCGCTCATGAAGTTCAGCGCAGTATCCACGCCGATGCCGTTGAGGTAGTTGGCCTGCGCAAGCGTCAGGTTGACCTCGGTGCCGTCCTCCAGGCAGAGGCCGTCGCACTGCAGCCCCTTATTGGAGGGAGACTCGTAGGGGCAGCCGCCGTTGCCGGTGTCGATCTGCGCCATCAGCCCCGCCATCTGGGTAGACAGGTGGAACTTATAATCGCCCAGCTTCGCCATCGGCCAGAAGGCGATCTCGTCCTCGTCGGCGATGTTGGCGGCGTTCTTCTTGGTGAGAACATCGGAATAGGCACGCGCGCCGGAAGCGCCGCAGTCGATGTCGATCAGCGCCTTGGCGCGGAACAGGCCGTTGATGTTGCCTGCCTTGGCGGTCATTGCAGCGGCCACGGTAGACTGCTGAGAATAGCCGGGGGCGCACAGCAGATCGGGGACGATGCCCAGCAGGGTCAGGCACAGCTCCACATTCTCCATCGCGGAGGCGATGTCAGATGCGGTGACGGTGGATGCCTTGACCTTGTTGTAGGCGATGTTTACCTGCTCGGCGTCATAGGCGCTGCCGGTAGACAGCAGCTCCACTACCAGATGCTCGCCGCTGTAATAGGCGTTATAGTCGGTGCCGGACACATAGGCAGAGCCGGTACCGCCGGCAGGCTTGATGACCAGCGCGGAATCGTTGATGGCCGCGATGGGAAGCTTCACCTTGTGCTCCGTCACCGCAACATCAGCCGCGGCAGACGCCTCCTTTGCGGTGGCGATATCCAGAACATTGCAGAAAATGACAGGCTGGCAGGCGAACAGCTTGAAGTGCGAATACATGAATTCGCAGAGCGTGTAGGTTGCCCAGTCGTCGGAGTAGCCCAGCTTCTCCACCGCCTCAGACCAGCTGGTGCAGAGAACAGGGGTGCCGGGGGCAGCAGGCTTATCCGCCGCCTGAACAGGAGCCAGACCGACCACGAAGGGGACGCCGGACTCCGCCACGACAGGGGTGCTGACGCTGGTAGCCTGCTGAGAGACATATACGCCGTGGTTCATTGAAATTTCCTCCTTACTTCATGCCCTTGGCCAGCTTGTGATAATTCACATACAGCAGGTTCCCAGGCGTTTTGACTTTGATGCGGTCGGCGGGGAGCGTTTCGTCGCTCACCACCAGCGACGCGATCAGCGGGTGCTGCTCGATCACCGGGGCAAGGGAGTCAAGGACTTCCTTCCGGCCGCCGCGATAGATGGTGCCGCGCTGGATTACGCCCATCATGGTCGGACCAAGATAGACGCAGAAGCCGCTGGTGTCGGCGACCTTCTTCGGCGCGGCAGGCTTTTTCTTTGCCGTCTTTGGCGCGGCGGTCTGAGCCGCCGTGTCGATGATTTTTTCGCTCATAGGTTAACCTCTCTTTCCACAGGGGGAAGCATCCATGTGGAGATCATTTCCCCTACGAAATAGGGGGCGGTGTCATCGGGATAGACCAGCGTTTCAAGCCCCGCCTCCAGGTCAAGGGTAAACTGCCCCCCGATCACGACCTGCCTGAGCATCGCAATGCGCAGCCGTTCCATGAGATTCAGCAGCATCAGCCCGCCCTCCTGCTCGTCATCGTTATAGACACAGCAGATAGACCGGACCTTGGCGCTGGAGGTCACGCGCTGTCCCTGCGGCTGTTGATCCATGCCGGTAATGACCTGGTGCAGCACATAGGGAGCCTTCTTGGTGGCAGAAGTGCCGTCCGGCAGGCGCGTCAGGTAGACCTTTGCAGGGCGAAAGCTCTGCTCCGTGTCGCCCTTCTGCAAACGGGTCGGCATGATCAGGTCGGCGGTGACCTCCTCGGTAAAGGCCCGCAGGCGTTCCAGCAGAATGATCCTTGTCATAAATCAGCCTCCCCATCCGTTCAGCACGCGCAGGATTTCATGCTCAACGCGCTTTTCGTAGGTGTCGCGGATCGTTTCGTCCATCTTCTCGATGACTTCTTCGTTCCGCATCATGTGTCCGATAGACGGACCAAACTTCTGCTCCACAGGAAAGCGCGGAGAGCCGACGCGCTCGAAAACGGCAGTCGGGCCGAAAATGCGGGCCACGAATGCGTGTTGAAGTGTCGCAGCTCCGCCGTTGCGCTTTACCTGTGTCTGCACGGTGCCGTCCCGGCTGTATGTGGTGTTGAAGGTCAGCAGCGGGAGCACGGTACCGGAGAAACTGATGCTCATACCCATCACGCCTCCCGCACCGCCTGTGATATGGGTCTTGGAGTGAACTCTCCGCATGAATTCACCCTTGTTGATGGTGTACTCGGCGGCTGCGAACTGTCCGGCGCGGGTCTTGGCTGTATCTCCGGCGCGCCTCAACGCGGAGAACGCCGCTTTGTAAACGCCGCCGGGGATATTGTGCAGAAGCTTGTTCACGCGCTCCAGGCTGTCGCCGCCGACCTCGTTGACGCGGATAAAGCTCATTCGTCCACCGCCTCCAATTCCACGCGTAGCATACCCATCTCACAGACTGAGGACGCGACATAGAACTCTCGGAAGAAGCCTCCGCCGCCCTCCTGGTCGTTGATCCTGATACGCTGCCCCCGCTCCGGCTGCACCCCGCCGAGATCGGACAGGGCGCAGTGGAGAACGGAGGAAACGATGTAAAGCCCCTGGGCATGGTCGCTCATCAGCTGGCGGCGGTCCTTCTCCTTCAGGCCGGAGAGGACGATGGGAATATCCTCGTAGGTCGCCCCGTCGTACTTGACGGTGCGCTTTTCCGCGAACTCGTCGCAGTTGAGGAACACGCCGAAGTTGTCGCGGGCGACCATATCCTTGAAGCCGCTCATACCACAGGCGCCTCCGGCGTCAGCACAGGGGGCGCTTCGCCGTCGTCCACGCCGTCGTCGTCCTCGGCGATCGCGTCCTCCAGCGGAACATCCGTAATGGCGGCGATCAGCTGCGCCTTGGTCTTGAGCTTAGCGGTGTCGATACCCATCTCCTTGGCCAGCTCCGTGAGTTTGGCGTTGGTCAGCGTTTTGAGCTGCTCGGGGTCAAGATGGGCGCTTTCCGCGCCCTCTGCGCCCTCGTCGCTGTTAGATGGGTCAGCGCCAGCCCCGCCGCCGTCCTCGCCCGCAGGGGGCGTTGCAACGGCGGGAGCGGGCGTTTCCTCGGCGGGGCGGGCGACACACAGGGCAAAAAGGCGCTGCGCCTCCTCTTCGGAGACCTCACAGATACCGCCGCGGTCGATGGGAATGGGGTGCTTCGAGCCATCCGGTCTGTAGCCGTATGTGCCGCAGATGATCTCAATTTTCGTCATAGCAGTCTCCTTTCCGTGCCGGGTCAGGACACCACTTCGGCCGCGTAGATGTACGGGCAGTAGTTGTGGGGAGCAGCCAGCGGACGCGCGCCCAGACGCAGCTTGCGGATGTCCGCCTCCTGGTTCAGAGAGAACTTCGGAACGCGGATCGCCGCATGGGACGCGAACTCGGTGGAGCCGTAGTCGATCTGGGTGATCTGGCCATACATCAGATGGCCGCAGCCGGGGGCGGTGACCATGGCGGAGGTGGCGGGGAAATACTTCTGCTCCGCGCCGCTGCCGTCGATGTAGGTTTCGTCTACGGAGATCAGGTTCAGCTTGAAGCCGCCAAAGTTCAGCGTACCCATATAGACCACGCCATCGTAGCGGCTGAGTTCCTGGTCGATGGTACCGATGATGATGCCGCTGTTGCGGTCGAGCAGCTTCTGCACCTTCTCCATGTCGAGGATCGCGTCGGCTGCGTCAGAGCCGAGCACCAGGTCAACCGCGCGCAGGCCGCGCTTGGACAGCTTGCGGCACATGGCCTTCACATCGCCGAAGAAGTCGCCGCCCGTGGCGTTCCACTTGGTGGCCACGGTATAGGTGTGGTCGCTGGCGTCATCGAAGAACTTGACATACAGCTTCTCACCCTCGGTCTTGTCGTCGATGTAGGTCTGCATGGTGCAGGCGTTGTTGATCATGGTCTGCGCGCACATCCACTCCTCGCGGCGCACGATGCGGCGGTCCATGTCGGTCAGGTCACCCAGCTGCAGACGGGCCGCGCGCTGGGCGGGGGTGCTGTTGGCGTAGATGGCCTCGCCGAAGCCGCGCTTGCGCAGCTCGTCCAGCGTCAGCAGGCGGGACGGAGCGATGAAAGCGGGCTGATACTCGTGGATCTCGTAGCCGCGGCGATCCATGGGGATATCGCCGGCGCGGGCGGAGACGAACGCGGCCATCTTGCGGTCGCCCTTGCGGTACTCAGTCAGCACCTTGTCGCAGGCGAAGATGTCGCCCTCCCCGGTGGGGAAGTAGCGGTCCTTGAAAAAGGTCTGCTGGGGAACGATCTCCTCGGTGATCGCCATCAGCACATAGGTGTCAAAGAAATTCAGTTCAGCCATTGTTGATTCCCTCCTTAGTTGGCAGCGGCGGCGGCCTTGAAGACGATGCCGCGCATACGCAGGTTGTCCTTATCGCCCTCGGTGATGGTGTAGCTGGCCGAGACCGTCACCTTGCCGATGTCGAAGCAGCCGGCGGTGTAGACAGCTACCTTCTCGTCGGCAGCGGTGCCGACCTCGATGTCATCACACAGGATGCAATCGGGGGTCAGCGTTTCGTTGCTGACAGCCGCAGTACCCAGCACCACCAGCTTGCCGTCGCCGGCCGTGCCGGAGGACTTGGCGAGGATGGTGCCGCGCTTGAGCGTGGCCGCAGCGGACAGCTTGCGGATAACACCGCCGCGCACTTCGGGCGCGGGCTTGATGTCGGTGATCAGACCGTCAAAGGTCATCTCGCCGAGCTTTTCACTCAGATTGATCATGTTCTTAGCCCTCCTTCTTCTTGCCCAGCAGGTCAGCGACCATGCTCCGGGCGTTGGTCATGCGCGCCTCGGGGGTGTCATTCTTCTCGCCGTCTTCGCCCTCGGGCGTTTCGACTGCGGGGGCAGGAGCGGCAGGAACGCCCTCGGCGCCGGATTCCTCGCTGTCGTCCTTCAGATCGGTCAGAAACTTCTTGCCCTGCTTGGCGGCGTTCTTGGCCGCTGCCATCAGCAGGTCGGCAGCAGAGCAGGGCTTGTCGCCGTACTTGGCCTGCTGCACGTCCGTCGCGTCGAGCAGACCGGAGATCTCGTCGATCTCCTGCATACGTGCACGCTCGGCCTGGATTGCGGTGTTGACCGCCTCAGTGTGATCGACGGAAGCGCGGGCGTCGGCCTCCACCTGGGCGATCTCGTCCGGGTACTTCGCCCGGAGCTCTTCCTTAGTCATGGAAATTCCTCCTTCATCGCCGGTGACTTCCGGCTTGTTTTTATCTGTCTCAACCGGGGCGGAGGCCTCGGGTGTGACTGTGGGAATGTTGTCCGGCGCGAACATGCCGGGGGCAAGGTGCATCTGCCGCCCGTTCACGAACAGGCTGCGCCCGTCCGCGCTGGCGGCGATGCTGGTCGGCTCCGCGTCCTCGATCAGCTCGTCCGCAAAGCCCTTGTCGATGGCCTCGCGGCCTGTCATATAGGTCGTGTCCGCCATCATGTGGGAGATCACCGTGGCCGACAGCCCGGTCTTGCGCGTGTAGACCTCCATCTGCATCTTGTCCCACGCCTCCTGCTGGGTGGCCTGTTCCCGCAGCTCGTCGGCGTTGTAGCCGCCCCACAGGAAGGTCCAGCATTTGTGGATCATGACGAGGCTGGATGGATTGACCTTGACCGTATCGCATGCGCACATGATAAGACTGCCGCCGCTCATGGCAACGCCGTCCACGATGCAGGTGAGCTTCGTGCCGTTCCGCGCCAGCTCCCGCAGGCGGTTGTGGATCATATTGGACGCGCCGGCGTCGCCGCCGTAGCTGTTCATGCGGATAGTGATGGACGTGCAGCCGGAGATCTGCTTGAGGTCCTCCAAAAACTCGGAGAGCAGGATGTACTGCCCCTCGACGGGCTCGCCCCACCAGTTCGTGGGCTGCTCCTCGTAGATGTCTCCGTACATGGTGATCTCGGCATCACTGCCGTCCACCGTGGCCATCGTATAGACCTTTTTCGAGATGCTGACGGCGGGAGACTTTCGCCCAGCTCTCTTTGCCGGAATACTCATGCGCATTACCTCTTTTCTTTCCAGATATCGCTTGACGGAATGTAGGGACTGTTCAGCCACTCGCGGATTCCCGCGCGGCAGTTCTCGTTGCAGCGGCGCTCCATGTTCTTCGGGCAATAGGCGCAGTAGTCGCTTGCATAGTTCCAGATGGCGAGCGCCATGCTCCGCACATTCAGGCTCTGCAGATGCTCGAAGTTAGTCTTCATCGCCGTCACCTTCTTTCGGCGATGCCGATACAACGGTGACCTTGTTGCCTCCTGCCTGTGTCAGCAGCTCGTTTTCACGCTGCAGCTGCTCCACGTTCTCCTCCCAGTCGCCGCCGCTCATTTCGCGGCTGACCTGCTCGTGGGTCTTGATGGCGTTGTCGATCAGCATGAGGGCGGCTTCCGCCTCCTTCTTGGGGTCAAGGCTGCCCTGCACGGGGCCGATCCAGCGCGCGCCGCACCATGCCTCCCGCACAAGGGGGTCCGTGAAGAAGCCGGGGGCGTTGATGCGCCCCAGAGCGACCGCTTCGGCCAGGAACATCTCATAGACCGGCTGGCAGAAGTCGTCCACAAACCACTTCCGGCGCATTTTGAATGCTTCCCACGCCTCCAGCAGCGCGCCTCGGCTTGCGGAATAGGAGCTGTTGAACTCCTTGATCAGCACGTCGTAAGGCAGCTCTAAAGCTGCGCCGACCAGCTTACACAGCGTCTTGACAAAGGTCTCAAAGCCAGCGGTGGGGATGTTCGGATTGCCGAAGTTGACCTTTTCCCCGGGGGCGAGGTGCGTCACCGTACCCGGTCCCATCTCGTACTCGTTGTCATCATCGGAGATGTTGTTCGCCATCGGTCCGCCGTCCGCGTTGACCTCGGCGGGGACGCCGGCAATATCTCCTGCGCCGACCTCGTTGAAGGGTGTATCGGAGGGGTCGGTCTCCGTTTCGATCCATGCAGTGAAGAAGCTCTGCACCAGCGCCGCCATCAGCTCGGACTCCGTATAGCGCCGAAGCTGGAGCAGCGGCTCGATGACCTGCGCCAGATAAGGAACGCCGCGGTACTGGTCCGGGCGCTCACTGTCCATGATGTGGAGAATGTTCGGCAGGCCGGTCTTGGCGCCGTAGGCCTCCACGCGCTGCCACCTCTGCGGCTCTCCGGTGATCTGGTGCGGGTAGGTGTTGCTGATGTGATAGGCGACCACGCGGCCGTTGCTGTCCACCTCCACGCCGTCGTAGACCTTGTGGCCCGCGCCAGGCTTTCCCTCTGGGATCTTGCCCTCCACGAAGCCGCCGATGGTGACACCGCCGCCATATTCGCTTGGCGTGCAGGCGCGGTCCGCCTCCACGATGTGGAGCCGCAGGGTATAGGGGTTTAGCGGTGTCGCCGGGTATCGCTTGACCAGTGCGAACACGTCGCCGCTGAGCAGCCACGACTTCAAGGCGAGCTGCTGCAAACTCTCAAAATTGTTCAGGCCCAGCGCGTCGCAGTTCTGCTTTTTCCCCGCCCACAGCCGGAATTCCATCTCCGCCGCGTGCTGCCACTTCTTCGCCGCCTCCGGGGAGATGCCCAGCACCTCGCGGTCCACGGACGCTTTGAGCGTCAGCCCCGTCCCGATGACCTTGGTGCGGTTGGTATTGATCGCCGCCGTAGCCACCGGCGCGGCCATGTAGAGCATTCGCGCCCTCTGCCGCAGGGTGGCGTTGTTGCGGTTGATGTCCTCATTGGGAGCGCCGCTGTCCGGAACAAATCCCTTGAGCGCCCGCCGCGTCAAGCTGGCCCCGGCTTCGCTGTACCCCTTCGCCTGCGGCGCGGCTGCGCGGCGGCGGTCTTTCTTATTGCTCAATGCTTATCGCCTCCCGTTTTCGGAATAAAAAACAGGCCGTCCGGCGGCGAAAGGAGCATACTCCGCCGGACTGCCTGTGGTAAAGCCCTTTCGGGCGAATACCCTTGTTGCAGAAAATGCAACAACCACTTTGCCGGGGTCGGCAAAATGGTCATTTTCGTGGCCTCACGAAAAAGGTCACCAATCGCGGGGGACGATGCCGAAAGCCTTTCTCGGCTTGCGGCCGTTCAGCTCCGCCGTCAGCTCGTCGACCTTCTTCTCCGCGTCTTCGATCTCGTCCTTCAGGTCGGGCAGGTCGAAGCGCGTCAGCTCGCGGTCGTCGATGACATAGCTTTTTACGCCGCCGTCCACAAGGGCCAGATATGCGGCGCGCAGCTTTGAGAGGGCGCTCTGCCAGAAGTCCAGCCGCGCCCGCAGTTCAACTTTATCCATATCGGACACCTCACCAATCGTCGTAGTATTTCTTCCTGCTTCTGCGCTTCGGCCTCTGCTTGGCGGCGGGAGGCGGCATGACAGGCGTTGCAACAGGGGCAGGAGCGCGTTCGCCGCCCGCCTCCTTTAGCCGCCTGTCTATCTCGTCCAGGTTCTTGGGAAGCGCCTTGAACGCCGCCAGCGCGTAGTTGCGGCAGTCCAGCGCCTCATTGCGCTCGTGGCCAGGGATCTTCTTCCACTGCCACGGCTGCTTTTTGTTGGGGTCGTAGACCTTGACCTCGGAGAGCAGCCCCGTGAAGTAGCCGGAGCCGTAGTCGTCCCGCTTGGGGAAGTGACAATATTTCGCACCCGGCGTCTGTACGCGCAGGTTGTCCATGATGACCTCCTTGCCGGAGTCAACGCCGATCTGGTACTGCCAGCAGGTGCCGACCGCCGTCTGCTTGATGATGATCTTCTGCTTTTTCGGCGGCGCGGTGTAGGGCTTATCGCTGCCGGGCATACCCTTGATGCAGAACACCTTTTTGCCCAGCCGCGCCCGGCACTGCATACGGACCTCCTGCGTGAAGTGTCCGCCCTCGTCCACAAAGGACATTGACATTTTCAGCCCCACGCCGTTCTCAAAGCGCAGAACGCGGTCAAATACCAGCTCGTCCAGCTGCGCCCATACGGCATCGTCGTCGGGCCGTCCCATGATGATGCCTTTCTCAATGCCCCAGGTCTCACCAAAGTGGCCGTGGCCGACGATCTCGTATTCCATGCGGTCGTCCTGTGTATCGACACCGGCCGTCAGAACAAGCACGCCCTCCGGCAGCTCGGCGGGGTATTCCTCCCGGCGCGCCATCAGACTGTCCTCGTCCTCCAGGTCGCCGCGATCCTCCCACAGCTCGCCGAAGCAGGTGTTATAGACGACCTGCATCTTGCGGGTACTGCCGATGGCGTTCAGGTATTTCAGAATGATGGATTCCCAGCTCGCCCACTGGCTGACAAAGGCGTTCAGCCAGAACGAGCGCGTGCCCTGCTCATAGGCGGCGGGGTTGTCCGCCTCCCATCTTGCCGGGGCGCGCTTCATTTCCGCCTCGGTGGAGATGCAGCCGCAGCCGGGGCAGGCATAGCAGACGCTGCGGATCTTGTAGGTCTTTTTCCCCGCGACGATGATCTCGTCGTGCTCAAAGCGGATGTCCGCCCATTGTATCTCGTGATACTCGCCGCAATGAGGGCAGCGGGATTTCCACCGCTCCATCGTGCCGGTCGCGTAGGCGGCTTCAATGGCGCTGGCGTTTTTGACGGTGGGCGTGGACACCTCAGCGCTTTTCGCGTTGTAGAATGTCGTCTGCCGCGCCATCGCCAGATCCCACGGGTCGCCCTCGTTACCGGCGGACAGCGCCCAGCGGTCGCGCTCGTCGCCCAGCACATAGCGGATAGGCTTTGACGCCAGAGCGTGGGCCTCGGTGGAGCCGCACATCGTGAGGATGCCTCCGGGGTAGGTCTTTTGCAGAATGGTATTGCCGCTGTCACGGCTCTTGGGGTCGCTGACCTTCTTTCGCAGCGTGGGGCAGTCGCGGATCATCGGCGCGATGCGGAGCTTGGAATACTCCTTTGCGTCAATGGTGGTAGGGTGGATAAACAGGATCGAGCCGGGGTCCTGGTCGATCACATAGCCGATGCAGTTATTGAGAAATTCAGACTTGCCGACCTGGGACGCGGCCACCATGACGATGTGCCGTATCTTTGGGTCGGTCCATGCATTCATCGGCTCGCGGAGATAGGGGGTGCGTTCGGTGCGCCACGGTCCGGGCTCTGCGGCGCTCTCGGCAGACAGGCGGCGATTCTGCTCCGCCCATTCGGTCACGGTCAGGTCGTCCGGCGGGAGCATACCGGCCATCGCCTTGGCGATGACCTTGTTCAGCCGGACGGCGGCGAGCCTACTCGTCATCGCTGTCACGCTCCGACCAGTCGCGCCGTTCTCTCACGCGCTCCTCGTATTTCTTGGGGTCGTAGTGATACCCGGCCAGCTCCCGCATGACCTTGCTGACCTCTTTGCGGATAACCTCGGACGCCTCGGCGGGCGTGGACACAGCCGCTACATCGACGGCCAGCCGCCCCGGTAGCGCATTGAGCGCGCCGCGAATGGTGTAGACCAGATCCTCCGTCAGCGCGGCGACGTCCTCCGCACGGTGCATGGTGCCTTTCAGCTCATCGGCCTCCAGCTTGGCGATGGTGGCCTTGGACGCCTTCATCGTCGTCTCCGCCACGCGGCGGGCCTTCTCCAGCTTCTTATCCTCTTCGTCCATCGGACCGTCGGACAGGAACTTAACATACCGCTGGACGGAATCGGCAAGGAGGAAGCGCCCCTTGCTGACCTTTTGCAGCTGACCGTCCTCCGCCATCTGGCGAATGCGCCGTCCTGTGATGCCCAGGACGCAGGCCAGCTCTGTCGTGCTTACCTCCGTTTCCTCGGTAATGACATCAATAGCTTCAGACATGGCGCCCCTCCTTCCTTGCGCAGTTCAGTCGGCTTGACTGTCTGCGTAAATTGTGATATGGTATCGATATCGTAGATTCCATATCGCCTAAGGGCGCAAGACCTGACTGTTGCAGCAGTCGGGTCTTTTTTTATGTCCGAATGCGGGACTCACCAGAATTGCACTGGAGCACACAGGCTGGTACCAGCAGCTCTGTGCGAGACCCTTATCCCGCGTGTGGTCTTATATTTCATAGGAGGCCTTTATCTGGACTTCCTCCACATTCCCGCGGAGAAAGACGGATAAAGCGATGGGGGATTGCGGCAGGTACCGCCACAGGTGCCGCGCTTGGCACCAAAAGCAATGCCAAAGCGGAACGGAAATGCCAAAATTTTGCCTTGGTAACTACGCTTTTTTCGGGGTCGGCGAGCCCGCGGCGTGTGGGGCGGGGGTCGTCACAGTACCTTTTGCCGTCGTCGCCTGTTGCAACGCATTTCCCCGCCCTCAGCGCGACGATGCCGAGAGGGGGAGGGAGCAACACAGCCAGACGCAGATACGCCGCTCTCGTGCGATGTATGCGCCTGGCTGTGGTATTGTGTTATAACTTCGTCAGCAATTCCGCATGGCTATACCCCTTAACGCCCTTGGTCATCATACCGAGGAAGTCATCACGCGAGAAATCAGAGAGCCGGAATACTTCTTCGGGTTTCATTCCGAGCTGTTTGCTGATCTCCTGAACGGACTTGCCCTCGTCCAGCAGCCGCTTTACGATGGCTTTCATCGGCTCAAGCAGGTGTGTACCACGAGCGCGGTTGTGTGTGACGGTGCCGTAAATATCTTCGGTCGCGTCATCATGCCGCACGATTACCACCGGCACCTTGCCTTTGAGCATGGTGTGCAGCGGCTCCTCTCCGGCCACGGTCCAGCGGTGAAAGCCGTCGATGATGGTGTAGTCGGGACGCACGACGATGGGAAGCGTCCAGCCATTGGTCATGATCGATTGCACCAGCAGTTTCAGATTTTCGCGGTTGACCTTGTTGGGGTTGTAGTCATTGGGCTTGAGCTGCTCCCGCTCTACCCATTGCAGGGAGGATAACGGGGCGAACAGATCCGCGTCAGCCATTTGCCTCACCTCCCTTCCGGAAGCGCTTGGCGTAATCGGCGTAGGCGCAGGATATGTCCTGATAGATGGCGCGCAGGGTGCGGAGCTTGGGATCTCCAGCAGTCAGACCGCCGTACATTTTCTTGTAGTCGCGCGGCCGCGCCATTCCGTCCATCTGAATGAACATCTTGCGGTACTGCTTAGCGATCTTGCGCTTATGCTCCGTGTTGAAGAAGTCTCCCGGACGGACAAACAGCATCTCCTTCAGGAGCGCACGGTAGTCCTTGGTGTCCTCGCCCTCCAGCTCCCGGCGCTTCCTTGTGGTGCGGTGGAACATTTCGCTGTCCCAGTACAGCATGGCAAGGTAGGCGTTCGGCTCGCGCCGAAGGACGCGCTCCATGAGAGATGGGTCGTATTCGCCCAGGTGTACCAGCACGGGTACGGTATCAACAGAGAAGAACTGCGACACGCGCAGCTGATTCCGATTGACGCCGACCTGATACATCTGCAGGTAGACCTCGGGGACTTCGATGCGCTGGTCTCGCAGGTACAGCCAGACGTCCGCCGTCTTCCAGTCGTAGATGGGATAGATGGTGTTCGTGCCGGTGATGCCCTTTGCGCCCATATTCAGTGCCGCCATGTATTGGAGCCGCTGAATGGACTCTGCCGCGCGGACGCCGGTGATCATGATGCCGTCCATCGTCACGCGGGGCAGGAAGGATTGATAGTTGTCGATCCTTGGCCGGAGCTGCGGGTGATTGCGGATGGCAAAGGGCGGCGGCTGCCGCACCCAGACATCGCGCTTGCGTCGATCCCAGCAGACGAAGGTTTCATCGCTGGACAGCTCATTGAGACAGCTGAAATGCTTGACCTCGATGCACCACCATTGAAACTTGGCGCCGGCAAGCAGGAACTTCTTCCGCCACGCCTTGGTCGTTGCTTCAATGGAATCGAAGATTGCCTCCTCGTCCACGAAAAGGACGGTCAACTGCGAGGGATTGATCTCTCCAGCCTGGATCAGCTTATAGGTCAGGTCGGCGAGAACGATGCTGTCCTTGCCGCCGGAAAACGAGAGGTATACGGGGACGCCGTTGGAAAATACATTCTTGATCCGCTGGCGCGCCGCAGTCACAACGTCGATGTCTGAGCTGATGCGCTTTACAGCCATATCCGCTCACCACATTTCGGGCAGAGGATAAACCTCTTAGCGGGCTCGGCGGAAGACGCCGTGCCGCTCTGTGCGGGTGCGACTTCCTCAGCCTGCGCCGCAGCAGCTTCTTCCCGGGCGGCGTATTTCTCGCGCGTCTCGGTGATGGCCGCAGCCTGCTCCGGCTCAATGGTGCCGTACTCAAGCAGGGCGTCGCTGGCTTCGTCAGCCTCCATCACCATCGCACGGAGAAGATCCTCTTCGTAGCCGGGAATGTCCAGGTCGTCTTTCAGGTCGAGGATAAAAGCGTCCAGTGCGGCCAAATCGTCAACGCCCAGGTCAAAGACGCGGTTATCGGCCAGCATGAGCTTTTTCTTCTCCGCCTCAGTCAGCCCGGACACAACATAGCAGTCCGCTTCTGTGCGGCCGAGGGAGAGCAGCGTTTCGTATAAGCCGTTGCCGGCGAGAATAACGCCGTCCTCATCGACCACGATGGGGCGGATCTGACCGAACATTTCGACAGAGCGGCGGAACTCCTTCAGCTGCTTGTCGGTGTGCATTCGGACATTCCGATCCGGTCGCCGCAGCTCGGTCAGAGGCTTCTTTATGACCTTCATGCCTGCACCCCCTTCAAGAAGGCGCGAGCGCTGTCGATCTTTTCAGCCGCCGCAAGGACGATGCTGGGGTCGATATCGTAGACCTCACTCCAGCCGTTCTCGATGCTGCCCGTCCATTGGCGGGCGGGCCACGGGTGAGTGCCGCACAGATATCCGTTCTTCCAGCCGTAGATCGGCGGAAGCGGGAGCTGATGGTAGTGAATATAGGCAAGGATGTGCTCATGCTTCCACGCAGCGAGCGGGCTGAATCGCGTAACACCTTTGCCATCGGTATAGATATTGCTGTTGCGACCGACATAATTGCCGTCCGCACGGCGGCGGCCGAGAATGATGACGTCCAGCTCGTGCGCCTTGAAGTATTCACGCTGCGCTCGGTGCTGCACGATAGAAAACCATCGTCCGGCCGCGGCGGAGTCCTTGGGGAAAAGCATCTCTTGATGCTTCACCAGCCAGTCGATATCCTGATGCGTGTTGATGACTTCGCAGCCTGCCGGCTTATGCTCCTCGATCCACGCGGCAAAGGCGGGGTATTCCAGGTCGCACACGCCGATCATACTATCGGTGACGCCGGCCGCTTCACAAAGTTTGCCAAGGACAATACTGTCCTTACCAGCGCTCCATGCGTAGGCAGCGCACTTCCCGGCCGTCACGGCCTTGATGTCTGCCACGGTCGCGGCAGTAAGTTCGTCCAGCTCTGCGCGGGAAACGGCTTCTTCGATAGTTGCAACGGCTTCCAGCCATGCGCTGTTGTCGATCCTCTGCTTCCTTCCGAGGCTCATGCTCTCACCGCCTTTCTCGAGGCGATAACGGCGACAAGGCCGCTGGACAGGACGGTCGTCAGACTGCCTGCCGCTTTCACAGCCGGAATGCCGGCGAGATTGCCGTAGGCGAAGATCGGAAGCCCGACACACAGCGCGGTCAGCACACCGGCAAAAACGCCCTTGCCCGTCAGCTTCTTACCGAGCAGCGTCATGACCGTCGGCAGCAGCGTCGAAGCGCGGAGCGTTCCGTAGAACAGGAACAGGTGTGTCACCGTCAGGCCGGGAATGTTGGCGATGGCGATAGCCACGATCAGCAGGCAAAGCATGGTGCGGCGCGAAGTCTGCACCGTGTCCTTCCCAATGCCGAGCCAGTCTGTCGTGAGCGACGCTGCCGCGCAAAGGTTGCTATCCACCGTGGAGAGCAGGCCGGAGATAATCATAAACAAGAACGGGACCAGCACCCATGTCGGAAGCAGCGAGGAAACGAATTCAAAGTTGACCATGCCGGTGTCGCTGGCCGCAAAGCCGGAGCCTGCGGCAAGGAAGCCCACCGTTCCCATGCAGATCGGAACGAGCGCAAACAAAAGCGCACCGGCAAAAAACGATCTGCCGATGCGGTCGCGCCTGATTGCGAAAGCTCGCTGCCAGAAGCACTGATCCCCGAACGGGCCGGAGATCAGACCGACAGCCATCGGCAGACCGTAGCCCAGCAAGACTTCAATGCCCGTGGAGGAGGTGAGCGAGGTATATTCTCCGGAGACAGCACCGAGTCCTGCCCGTACCGTGTCAAAGCCGCCGGTCATGCGAAGGCTCAGAACGACCAGCAGAGCGCCACCTATGAGAATAATGCCCAGCTGGACAACATCGGTGATGATGGAGGCTTTCAGCCCGGAGAAGCGGGAGTAGGAATATGCGATAGCTGCCAGGGCGAGCGTCATGCTCCAGAATGGCAGCCCCGTAATGAGGGCCAGCGTCTTTCCCCCGGCGAGCAGCTGCACTGCCGTTGACAGAACGGCCAGCGCGCCGAGCTGGAAGGAGTAGACGCCCTTGACCTTGCCGGAGTGATAGCGCTCCGCCATGTAGCCGGTCAAGGTGATGCCCTCCGGGTACTGCGCCCGGATCCTTTTTGCAAAGGGGATAAACAGGATCAGGCACAGCACATTCGGTACCGTAAACCAGAACATCCCCGGGATGCCGCGCGTATAGGCCATCTCCGAGGAAGTGAACAGTGAGGGAGCCCAAATCCAAGTGGCGGCGATGCTCATGGCGGCAATCACCGAGCCGATGCGCCGGTCCGCCACATGGAAGCCCTCTGCGTCGGTCGTCTTTCGGGTGAACATCAGCGTGACGCCGATCATCAGCACCGCATAGACGGCCAGAATGACAATTCCGAACATTTTGGAAATCTCCTTTTGTGATGTCACCGCTGCCCTCTGCTGGCGAACATCGGACCCGGCGCATGACCGGCGCGCAAGGAGTAACGCGCAGGCCTCAACCTCCTTCCCAAACGAATGACGGCCACCCCGCGAGGGATGGCCGCCTGGCTTATGTAGGATTTTACGAGTCTAATCCTAATACATGGTGCGGGGAATATCAAGAAACGAGTTGCAACAGCGAAGAACAGCTTTTAACTACCGAGGTAGCGGTAACACACCATCTTTACCGAATCTTCCGAATTGCGGCCTCCTATGACCGCTGCGACCTCTTTCCATGCGAGCCCTCTCAGGAAGCGCAGCCGGAAGATCAGGCGCGTCTGGTCATCGTCGATGCCTTGAATGAACGGCATGATCTGCCCCTCGCTGGCCTTGACCTCTTCCTCCAGAAAGCCGACACGCGCATCCATATCCACAATCTCAGCTGCGAGGTCGCCGACCTTATCCTTTATGCCGGGAGTATGCGGCATACCTGTGAGGGCAGCCGCGCCGGGGCAAGCCGCGTCACGCAAGGACTGTAGCATCTCCCTTGCCCTTGCCAGTTTCTCTATCAGCTCAAAATGCTGATTCAATTCCGAAAGCGTCGTAATAGCTCACCCCAATCTGTTCTTACTTCCTCTTGCCGCCCTGCTGGCTGACAGTCTCTCCAATCTGCATTTGCCGGTATGTTGGCTGCACTACCTCTACCGACACCACACGGGTATCTCCGTATCGCTCCAAATCCTGAGCAATCTGCTCCTTTATGCCAATGGCCTGCCCTGCCGGAGCGTTCACATGAACGGTGATAATGAGCATCATCGCACCGTCTGATAGGCGCGAGCTTTCTTGTTATAGACCAGATCGACCGGCGCGCCGCAGGAAAGGCAGTTGTAGGTGATACTGTCCTCTTCGATGTTCGTTCGGTACTTGAAGATCTTCCCGCACTTACAGCGGATGTGCGCCGACGTGAGATCGTGCAGCGGCGTTTCTCCACCGCAGGCCGCACACCGATAAGACGAGATAGGCTTTTTGACACAGAAGCCTCGCAAATCTCCGCACTGTGCGCACCGAATAAGCAGAAACCCCTTGTATGTCTTCGGCGTGGTCTCCTCGACTTCTGCTCTATCAGGGATAGCCCATGTCTCTTTCGGCCCGAACATAGTCTCCGCACGGCCGGGCTTTGCACGAAACGAAGTCGGCTCTGCTTTGTGCATCTCCGGCAGAGATGCCTTCGTTGCAGCCCCGCGCCACACAGGGCGGCAGTCTATGCCATTCCCGAGGCGGCAATGCCATCTGTTCGCGCCGCTGAATTCCTCTTTCTCTCCATGCTCGCAGTATTCGCAGTTGCCGTTCAGCCACAGCAAGGCAGCAATATCGGTCGCGGCGGCGTTGATTGCCTCCTCCGCTCCCGCAAACTCCTGCACCAAGTCAAAAAGACGGCTGTAATCGTCGTACTGAATACGCCCGGTTTCGTTCAGCTCATTGACAAAATCGAGCAGGTTTTCAAATCGTTCCATAGAAACTCCTTTTCATTTCGGCACCACGCAACCGCAGGCCGTGCATTGGCCGTGAAAGTGTCCGTTGCTGCACGCCCAGGCGCTGGCTTTTTTAGTGCCATGGGGCAAATTTCAAGCATGATAATCCTCCAGCACATAGCACCAGCTCTGGGGCGGGCGCTTAATGTCACCGCTCAATTTTTTGCAGCCTGTGCATTCCCATGTGTATTCTGCATGGCAAGAATCGCACGGGTCAGTTGCGCGCTGGAACTCGCCCAGATCGCGTGGCATATCATAAATGCGCAGGCCGGAGATGTGCCAGCCGTAAAGCGGTGTTCCGTGTCCATAATCCCATAGTGCCCCATTTTCAAGACAAGTCTGGAATACATAATCATCGTCAATGTCATAGATGCCATACGGATCGTTTGCTGGGGCAAGTCTATCTATGCGGTCGCAGGTAAATTCCCCGATGACTTTGCCATTACACCGACAAACGGTATTTGTGCGATAGTTGAGCTTGTCCAGTTCCCCGCAGGACACAGAAATGTAAGGGTGATCCATAGTGCAATAGATATAGCACTTGAACGGTGTTTGCAGCTTCGGTCGCGTTTTTCGTACCTCGATGGTTTTCTCACCATTGACGATTTTCTCGCACCACTTCGGGCGGATGCTAATAAGCACACTTTTATCCATTTGCGCCCTCCAGCATGAGCTGCCCTGTCGCATACGCCTGATAGAGCGTCCTGCCGTTTCCGTCGGTGAGATACGGGAAGAACACTTCATCGACGGCTACATCACAGGATTCCACAAGGGCAAGCTGCGCCAGCACCCAGTCGCGGATATTCCTCCATGCTGTCCTTTCAGCCTGTGCGCGGTCAGCTTTGATCTTCTGCGCCGCGAACACTCGCAATGTCCCATCCACGGCCGCAGGGAGCCGAAAGCCCCTCGTACCGGCTACGGTCTCGATGGCGAACGTGACCGCTGTCGGCTTGCCGGATTCATAGTCCACCATGATTTTTGTCGCGCCAGCGCGGGCAAGCGCGCCCTGAATCTCGCCGAGGCTCGTGTAGATGTCCACGCCGCTGGTATAATTCTTAATTGCCATTTTGCTTTACCTCTTGAAATTGCCCGCCGCCCGGCAGCTCCCCCAGTGGGGAGCGAAGCCGGTGCCGGTGGCCTTGTGAGGATCTTCCGTATACTCACAGGAAATGACCTCGCCGTTAGGCGTGACGATCTTTTTACTGCCGGATCGGGGCTTTTCGATGTAATAGCGCGGGGTGGCGTCACACGGCATGGACTTCCCTCCGGGTGTTCTGATCCAAACGATAGCCGCGCCGCAGCCTTTGCAGGTAGATGCTCTCATTCGTCGGTCGCCTCCCCGAAAAGCTCATGTGTTCCGTCCTGGAGCGCCTTTTCATCGTCGGACATCTCGTAGCCCAGCTTGACGAGCAACGCATAGATGCGGTCCAACTTCTCGTTTTCCTCATGCTTCATGGTGTAGCTGTTCCAGTAGCTGCGGAAATAGCCCTCGGACTTTCCGTCACCCAGGCGCGCATAGATCATTCGCAGGAGCGTCTTTTCAGGTGTCTTGCCGATCGCGTCGGTCACGGCCTGGAGCGTAAATGCAGCATCGCCCTCGCCGTCCTCGTTATCTTCGGCAAGGGTCTCGGCGCCGGTAGCCTGCGCGATTTCCTCTTCGGTGAGCCAACTGGTATCGTCCCAGTATTCGGCGTAGGCCCACAGCGCTACGATGTCCACAAGGCGCTTTTTGATGGCGGCTGTGGAAACGGTAGCCACGAAGTCGGCGCGAAGCTCGTAGGCGCGGGCGGTTGCTTCGGACAGCGCCTTTTCTGCGGCGTCCTTTCGCTCCTGCTTCAGCTGCTCCTCGCGCTCTTTCGCTTCTTCCTCTGGGGTAAGGGCGGTAGGCTCATCCTTGACCATCAGCACAATATAACCCCATGTTTCGACGAAGAAGAAATACTCAATGGTATCGGCATCCTCCGGGCGATCCACTTTGACTTCTCCGTTGGTGTAGAAGCTATTGACTCTCTTATAGCCGGTCTTGTCGGTGATCTGCGTCGCAAAGGTACTCAGCTGCTCTACCCATAGGGCTTTGCGCGCCTCTGCAGCTTCATCATTGATGGCTTGTTTCAGCTTGTACTTGAAGTTCTCGGTGCCGATGTAATCAAGCATTTCATTCTTGCGCTCCGGGCTTTTCAGCTTGTCCAGCTCCATGTACTCGAAAAGGCTGACGCCGCGCTCCTCGGACTTCTTGAATTTGTCCTTATCCAGCTCCAGGAGCTTCACACGGCGCCGGACAGTGGTGGCGGAAAAGCCGGACTTTTCCGCGATGTCCTCGACGGTATCTCCCATGTCAAGCATCATCTGGAAGCCCTGCGCCTGCTCATAGACCGTCAGATCGGACCGCTGCATATTCTCCGTGAGCATCGTACTCAGCTGCTCCCGCTCCGACATCTCGACCACGACGCAGGGAAGCTCCTCCAGGCCGGCCAGCTTTGCGGCCGCAAGACGGCGGTGGCCGATGATAACGCGGTAGCTTTCTCCGTCCCACTTCTTCGTGATTTCCCCGATCAGCGGAACAACGGTGAGGTTTTGGAGTACGCCGTTGACCTTGATGCTCTCGGCCAGCTCGGTCACATCGCCCAGGTCCTTACGGGGGTTATCGGGATGCCCCCACAGTTTACTGACCGGAATGTACTTGATTTCTGCCATAAAACGCTCCTTTCTTACGCCGAGCTTTGCCCCTCGGCTGGGACGGTTTATTATTTTCGGCTCATGCCGTTCACGCGGCACCAGTGCCGCTGGGCCTGCTTCTTCCTCGCGGTGCGGCAGGCTGCACAGAAGCGGTTTTCCTTGCGCTCGTAGAAGGTGCCGCCGCACCGTGCGCAATACTGAGGCTGAATACGCCGGAATGCTGTGCAGCTGTCGCAATCCGTACACCCTGCGGAGCATCCGCCAATGTCGTCCCAATTCATGCACATAAACCGCTGCCAGTAAGGATCATAGCCGAGATCGTTCATGCGCTTGCGAAGGACCGTTGCCAGCGCGGATAGATCGCGCCTGACCTGATGGCGGGTGCGGGAGATATAGAAGCCATGACGGACATCCATTTCCGGCGCACCGTGTCCCCACGAGCCATCACCGAGCATTTCCCGCACCTTGTCGGCGTTCTCGGTCAGATAATCGTTGTAGACCTTGGAGCGGACGCACTTTTCGGAACGGCCGACCGCCTTGCCTATGGCAGCGTAGCTGTCGCCGTGGCGGATGCCGTCTGCCAGTATTTCAAAATCCTCGCTGGTCCATGTGCCACGCTTGCCGGTCAGCTCCATCGAAACGGGGCGATCCTTGATGCCGAGGTCACGGCAACGGCGCGCGATCGCACCGTGAGAACGATGCATCATCTCGGAAATTTCCGCCCATGAGTACCTGTGCTTACTGAGTAGCATCTTCAGCCGAGAGTCCTCGTCCTCTCCCCACGGGTCTTTCCTCTGAATGGCGTATGCCTCAAAGTCTTTCTTGCGCTGCTCGGCTACCCAGCCCGGCTCCTCACCGAGCGCCAACGGCTCCATCTTGGAAAAGTCGATGAAGCTGCGGTATCGCTCGGCCCACTCCCAGAACTCTTCAATGTAGACCACCCGAAAGCTGCAGCGGTTGACCTTTTTTGTGTGGACGGGCAAGCCGCGATTTTCGACCCAGCTTTTCATTTTGTAGCCGTAGGAGCTGCTTCCTCCGTTCACCGCCAGCAGGAGTTGATTTAGAGTGACATACTCGCCAGCCATCAATACCGCGCCTAAACCCAGACGCTGAGCTCTGACCTTGACGGCGTTTGTGGTACGATTGAGTTTCTTTGCGATGGACGGAACAGAAATCTGCCCCCACTTTTCCATCAAATAATCTTCTTCCTCGGGCTTCCATGTCCGGCTCCCGAGCGGCGGCGGCTGCCGCATTCCGTTCCCTCCCATCAAAATAGAGTGAGCTGGCCGGTTTTCGTTTCCGCCAGCGGTTGAGATTGTTCCGGCGGCGCGGCAGGCGCCGGCGGCTCTGCCGGTACCTGCTCTGCCGCGTTCCGAAACAGGAGATCCATTTGCGCCCCGATGCGGCGGTAGTGCCAGACATCGCGGAAATACATCGGTGTGTACCAGACCTGCGGGCCGTCCTTTGGCAGCAGACCGCGGGCGTCGTAGCTGACGGACGGGCGCAGGAGAGAGTCGTCAATGACAACATAGCCGGGGCAGCCGAGCAAGCTCAGTTGGATGTAGCACATACACCCGGCGAGGAAATCTATGTCCTGCGCCACGAACAGCACCGAGGTCTGATAGTTGATATGCTGTCTCCGGCACTCATTGGCGAATGCGAGCAGCAGCGCACCGGCTCCGCAGGCAGGGTCGTTCACGGACACCCAGCCCTGCTTTTCTACCCGCGCCGTCATATCAGGCGCATAGGTCATCGCGGACATCGCCCTGCAGACACTGTACGGAGTAAAGAACTGTCCTTTCCATTCGTTTCCGAGGCCGAGCGCCATAAAAAGCTCACCGAGGAAGTCCTGCTCGGGATCGCGCTCCAATTCGGCTACGACCTCAAGCAACATATCTGCAAAGACTTCCAGCTCCTTAGCGGAATACTTCTCTGCGCGGCTGCGGTACATTTCTTCCCTGGCCTTGGCCTGCGGGCCTCCCATCGTGTTGGCGATTGCGATGGCCGACATGATGATGAAGTCCTGCCAGATGTCCCAGCGGGAATACTTCCCACTCAGCCCTTCTATGAAGCGGACGATATTCTTCTGACTTTCCCCTCTGACGTGCCGCAGGGCGTTTCCCATGACTTAGCCCTCCTTGTCCGCTGCTTTCAGTTCTGCGGCTTCGCGCAGCTGCGGAGCGACTGACTTAACGGCGGCTTGATACCCGGCGTCATACCCGCGTTTCCACACGCGGCTGAGGTAGGCCGCAAGCGTCGCCTTGTCCATGTGTTTGATTGTCTTGTAATCCTCGCGGCGCATCTGACCGGCAAGCTGCAGGTCGTGCGCGGTATGCTTATTGGCATTTACAGTCGGCATCAATCTTCACCGCCTTCCGTGTCGTCAGGCTCGTCGGTAGGGAGGACCTCGCGGCCATCGGAGCCGTTATACGGACCGACGACACCCAGCTCCTCCAGTGCGTCAATCAGACGCGCAGCCTTTGCGTAGCCAACGCTCATGCGGCGTTGCAACAGCCCCACAGTCGCTTTATTCTCTGCCCGAACAATGGTAATGGCCTGCTGAATGTCGGGGTCGTCCAGGTCAACCTCGGGGCCATCCTCGCCCTGCATATCCCCCTCGTCCTCCGGCTCCTCGTCGGTATCGCCAGCCTCGTCCTCGTCAATGACCGGCATGAGGCCGCTGCGCAATGCGTTCTTTTCCAGCACATCGCGGAAGAAATACTGCTGCCAGTAGGTAATCATCTTCACCAGAATGGACTCGATCTTGGTGCGGAGCGTCTTGCTGATGGTAAAGGTGCCGCCCGTTACCTTCGTGTCCAGACCGCCGTCCTCGAAGATCCAGGACATGGAGGCGTCGGGGCTGCGGTAGCCGACCTCCTCGACATTCTCCAGCATGGAAATCTGCGCGTCCATGCCCTGTACGGGCTTGATAGTAAAGATGATGGGGTATCTGTCTTTTTCAAAGCGATAGACGAGATCATGCTCATCGCACAGGCCCTGCATCTTCTTCTTTTGGGCTTCATACATGGAAATTTCGCTCATGGTGGTAACTCCTTTCAATTCAGTTGAGCAGAAGCAGCGTGCCATTCCACGCCGTCTGCACTTGATATTTCTCCAAGTCGGCCTCCGTCACATACTTGCGGCCGAAGTGGTCTTTCATGGTCTTCCAGATGTCCCAGGGGACGCAATAGACCATGCCGGAGCTGAAACCGGCGATGACAAAGCAGCGAGCGCCGAGCGCCTGATGCCTGTCCATATAGTCCTGCTGGCTCTGGAGGACGCGGCTCTGCTCCATTCGGTCGGCGGCGGTGAATTTCGCCTCGAACATGACCGTCCTGCCGCCCTTGATGGTGCCTTTATAGTCCGGCTGTGCCTGCTTTTCGTAGTAGGCGATGAACTTGCCATTGCCGAGATTTTTCGTGGGGTGCATCGGCTCCGGCGTCTTTTCGATGATCGCAAAGCCTTTCTGCGCGTAGTAGGCAAAGGAATCGTCGATGCGGCTCTCAAACTGCTTACCGCGGGCTTTTGCGATCTTGCCGAGCAGCTGGCGCTTCGGGTCTTTCTTCACAGTCATGAGAGATACCCTCCCAGCCATAGCCCGCCGGCGAGCATTCCAAGCCCGATGCAACCTTGCCGGAGTATCTGGCTCATGGGGATAAGGTCGCAATCGCTGGCACCGGCAGTTCCGAGGACCAGGAGGAAGCCGAGCGCGGCGATGATGCCACAGGCTTGCCGAAATCTCTTTCGCGTCATGCTCGTTACCTCCAGATGTATTCGCGGCAGAAGATGTGATCTCCGATCTGCCCCCATACGCGATCGTTCTCTCCATTGCGGGAGAAGAAAACCACGTCGGCGTCAAGGATCGTATCTCCATACAGAGCGCCGTTGATAGCGTCATACTGCGCTTGCGTCGGCGTCGCGGTGCTGACCGCGTAGATGGTGGAGAACTGGGGAACATCGCCGTCTTCTCCTTGGTGCAGCACATCGTGTACTGAGTCCGGGAAAGCGGAGTGCAGCACGCGGTTGAAAACGACTTCGACAACGGCCTGCTGCCCCTCGGCGCTCTGATTGCCGGCTTCGAGGAATACGACCGCAGCCAGTTCTGCCAGCTCCTCGTCAGTCATTTCGATGTTGACATACCGAGCTGCACGGGCGGGGCGATCTTCGGCCCAGGTAACTTGCTCAGCCTCGGTCATTTCTGCTTCTAAAAGCCGGACAGGTGCTGTCGTTGCTGGGTTTTCTAACTTGCCGGTCATTTGTGCCGACGCTGCGGTTTCCTCGCTGACACTGATGCGGAGAGCCACGATGCAGGCCAAAACTGCGAGCAGGCAGATAAGCGGCGCCGGCGAAGCCCTCCTTTTTCTTCTTCGTTTCATGTTTTCCCTCCTATCTGCTTCATGCCCGGCCCGACCGCTTTGCGCGGCCCACTGTTGAGCGCGCTTGTCTGCCGGATGATCGTTTCATATGCGGACTTGAAACCGTCGTAGTTGTAATACTCGTATGTCTTTACGGTGCCGTCGCCAAAGGTGCGCTCTCCTATTGCAATCAACCGAGAGGGGCCACCCATAGCCTCAATGACGCGCCTGATATCCGTTCCATCCGGCAATCTTGCCACAGCCTCCTCTGGCGTTTTCCCAAGGTCCATATCGAGCTTGAGGTAATTCCACGCCTGGTCAATCCGCGCCCTCACTTCGGCCTGCACCTTTTCGGCTTTTTCCTTGAATTCTGCGATAGTCGGCGGGAATTTGCACTCGCGCACCAACTTTACAACAGCCTGCTGTCCCGTCCAGAAGTCGATCTCCGGCAAGCAGGTCACCCACAGATTGATGGTAGGGCCGAGCTTTGCAATGCCGCCCTTGAAAACCTCTGCATTCGGATAGGCAAGGAGCATTACAGCGAATATCTCGCTCATTTCCTTGTGCGTCATAGGCTTTCCTCGCTGGCGTACATCTGGTGGAGCTGCTGCAGGTCGTCCATAGCGCTCCCGCTGGCGCTCGGTCGGCTGCCGTTGCCGCCACGGATGCCCCAGCGTTCACGGCTGCACTTCCGAATGACAAGATTCCAGTCGCGCCACTTGTTCTTGTTGCCGTGCATTTGAGCGGACTCGTCTATGTAGTCGATGCAGCGAGTCAACTCTTCTTCGCCGAGGTCGTCGATCAGCCGGGCGTATTCCTCTTCGGTGAGCCGCACCCATCCATGCGCGCCGTGCTTATGGCGGGGGACCTCGGGGCGGTCATCTTCTGCAGCGTTATACTGCGCCGTTACGGTAGAGCGCTCGTTGTAGCGCGCTGCCAGGTACTCGCGGAAACGATCGTTCTTGACCTTGCGAATCTCGCCCAGCAGCGGCTTGTTGAGCTTTTCGGACGTCGACCAGTTGTATCGACCCCAGTTGAGGATCAGCAGTTCCTTGGTCTGCGCGCTGTACCGAATGACATTGTGCGCGCTATCCAGGCGTTTCAGCAGGCGTTCCACGGAATCGTTGTTGTACCCTGTCTCGTTGGCAATTTGCTTGATGCTGACCTCGTAACAGCCGCAGAGATTGGTGTGCGGATTGGTCATGCAGTAGAGATAGATGTACCGATCCTCGGGCGTGAAGTCATCGACGACCTTGCTGTCCGTCCAAAAGTCCATGCTGATATTCCGATAGCTCGCCATAGTGTTCACCTCCTTCGGTGGGCTGTCGCCCGGTTTCCCGGGCGACCATATCAGAACGGAAGCTCGCCGTCGTCCTCACTGACTTCCGCAAAGTCACCGCCGTAATCCGACGCAGGATAGCCTCCGGAGGCCGCGCCATAGGAGGAGCCGCCCGGCGCACCGTAGCTCGGCCCCTGCTGGGGGTAACCTCCCTGCGGAGCATAACCACCTTGCGGATAACCGCTGCCGTCACCGTCGCGTTTGGAATCCCCGAAGTAAACATTGTCGGCTACAATCTCGGCGGACCGACGCTTGTTGCCATTGTTGTCCTGCCAGTCGCGGATCTGCAGCCGCCCCTCGACGACCGCCATGCGTCCCTTGCTGAAATATTTGCAGACGAATTCAGCGGTCTGGCGCCAGGCAACGATGTCGATGAAATCTGTTTCCTTTTCCCCGGACTGGCTTTTGAAATCGCGGTCGCAGGCGACGGAGAAGCTGGTCACAGAAAGACCGGACTGCGTACGGCGCAGTTCCGGGTCACGGGTCAGTCGGCCCATGACAACAATCTTATTCAGCATCGTTTCCCGCCTCCGGTGCTCCCTCGGCATTGAGGGCAGCCGCCGACACTTTCTGCCATGCCGCTTTTCTTGCCTCCTGAATGGCGGCGAGAACTCTGTCGACATTGTAGCTGTTCTCTCCCTTGATGGTCGCTTCCAGCACATCACGCTCCGTTTCGGCGCGGATCAGCTCCTCGTAGCGATCCTGCGGAACGAGGACAAAGCCGGGGTCAAGCATCAGGTCAGCGACCAGCTCAGCGGGGGTCTTTTTGGTATCTTCCATAACGGTCTCCTTTCGTTTCTTTCTCAATGATTTCGATGGCCTTGCGGCACTGGCCGACATCAAACATTCCGATGTGGGTCTTCTCCACGGGCAAGCCCATCTTCTGGGCAAGCCACGCATAGGCCGCGTTGCGATGGCCGCGAAAGCGGCCATACTTCCACAGAGGGTCAAATACGGCGTGTGCAGCCTTTTTCCAATTCCGCAGTTCCGCATTGGCAAGGCGGCCGAGGGGCTTATCCGTCCCCTTATGCACACCGACGTATGCCATGCAGTTCCGGCAGAGATAGATTTTGCCGTAGCTCTTGCCGTAGATGACCTTGCTGTCGACATACTCAGTCTCTCGACCGCAGTAGTCGCAATAAACTTTCCTCACGGATGCCATGCCTCCTTGTATCTGGCGATCTGCTCGGGGGTGTCGGTTTCGATGCCGACCTCCTGGCACTCGGAAATGATGCCGTCCAGAAAGACGCTCATTTCTTTCGTGGAATATTCGCTGGTGCCTTTGATCGCCCGGTAATGAATGAACTTCTTCCCCTCGACATAACCGACGCCGGTTTCGGCATAGTGGCGCGCCACCAGCGCGGGCGGTACGCCCTCCCGCAGGGAGAACAACACCTTGCACTCGTTTCCGGCCTCGTCGGTGTATGTCTCGCCGGTGCCGTAGCGCCGGAGCATTTCCTCGTAAACGGAGTCCTTGTCCGACTTCACAGCGACGGCCAGTTTCTCAATCAGCGACCATGCGTAGTTGTTCGCGTTGAGGCTTCGGGGGATGACGCGCCTTTTGATGGAGAATGTAATCTCCTGATCGCCGAGCGCGTCCCACAGCTTCTTGCAGCTCTCTCTGGTCGTGATGGTCAGCACGCTTTCTCCGGTACGGGAGAACGACCAGTCTTTCAGCTTGCCGTTCATAGCGTCGCCCACTTCTCCTGGTATACCTGCATCAGATCGGTCGCGCGCAGCCAGTCGAGGAAATCGGAAATGACAGGAAAAATACTGGGCGCTTCCTCACGGCGGTACGTTTCCGGCCATACCGCACTCCCGTTGCTGGCAAGATAGGTGAACTGCCGTGCTTCAGGAATCAGCTCGAAGTAGGTGGGGTGCTGTGTGCTGGAAAAGAACTTTCCGGTGTCGTAGCTCTTGGTAAATTTGATGTCGATGATCTCCCCAGCTTTCAGACAGTCCAGACGGCCATACAGAAGCAGGCTCACGCCGCCGACCTCGATGGTCTTTTTGACCTTGTATTGGAGGACGCCTCCGGCGCAGCGCCGGGCGACCTTTTCTGCGGCGGCATACCACGGATCGTTGGGGTCGGCGCGGCCGTCGATGATGTCTGTCACCATATCCTCGAACTTGATGCCGTTCTGCATGGCCTCCGTGGTCGGCGTCGGCTCACGGCGCAGCGTCTGCATGAATTCGCCCATCGGATCGCGCTCTGTCGTCATGTCCTCGTAGGGGTTTTCCTTCATGGTGTAGAGCCAGGACGCCAACAGGGAATGGGTCATCAGGTAGCGTCCCATTTACTCCGCCTCCTTTGCCTCCTCGGGCGCGGGCGTGTATTTCTTCAAAACCTTGTCGAAGAACAGGCCGCGTTCCTTGATCTTTTTGTTCCAGAGAACGCCCAGCTCCTTGTTGGAGGTCAGCGCGTGCTTGAGGGCCTGATACTTCGGCATAGCAGCGTTGGCAGTGTCGGCGTCGACAATGCTGGCGATGATGGCCGTACCCTCAACCATCGCGGCCTCGTATACCGCCTGATCAACAGCGTTCTGCTCGACCTCGGCAGTGGCCTTGGCGTTGTACTCGGCGAACAACTTCGTCAGAAAATCGTTCGGGCTGGTCGGGCCGAGCGCGGGGATCTTGCGAATGCCGGAGATACCGCGCGTACCCTTGGCAAAGTAACGCTCGCAGTTGGAGAAGCCGATGGTGCGGTCGTTGCCGTAGATCTCCACGAAACCGCCCAGGTCCATAGGCTCCCAAACGTTGTTCTTGGTCTGGCCCTCGACCTTGATGCGGAGGCGGGTATTGTCGCCGTCCTTTTCCTCGGTGGCGTGGAACACGATGACAATGTTCTTCTGAAGCTCATAGAAGCAGTAGTCCATCAGCCGGACAAATTCCTTGCCGACGAAACCGTAGCCCTTGAGGGAGAGGCTGCCGTCGCGCTGGCCATACTTCGGGTCTTTCTTGATGGCCCACAGGGACATGAGGGAGATCAGCTTGCCGCCGGTATCGAAAACCAGCGTGTCGAAGTCCTGAAGATTGATAGGGGTGAGATCGCCGAGGATCTCGTCGTAGCTCTGGGGCTGGATGTACGGCTTGCGGTAGCGCGGCTCGATGCGGTCGATACCGAAGTCAACGTCGATGTGCAGGGGATTGGGGGCAGACAGCGCCAGAGTGGATTTTCCGATGCCGGGATAACCGGCGATCAGCATACGGATTTTCTTCGCGCCCTCCTGGATGTCGTTCGGGTTTCTGATCATGGTGATAGCTCCTTTCAGTTGGTAGCGGCTTCGCGCCGCAGAGTGATGATTTCGTGGCACCGGAAGCCGAAATTGCTTTCCCGGTACATTTCGGTCAGCTTGAACTTCTCCTCGTCATAGATGCTGGAGCAATTCACTAAGCCCTCTGTCTTATCTGGGTGATAGGCACGGAACGCCGCGCAGGCCGCGTGAGCGTCCGGTGCTTCGACCTCAGTCCAGCCGCCGAAAAACGGCTGACCGTCCGTGCCGTAGGTAAAATAGAACTTTGCCATTATCGCGCCTCGCTTTCCCACTTGATGCCGCCGCCGCTCAGACTGACGGCCATTGCGCCGAGGAATTTGACGTCGTCCTCGTCCAGCCCGATAAAGTCTCTCTCGCCAGGCGTGGTGAAGCCTTCTTTGAGAATCACGATGTTTCCGACAATGGGATTTCCGTGGCGCACGGTATCGTAGAGAATGCAGCCGAATAAATTGAGCGGCAGACCGTGCAGCAGTCCTTCCTCGTTGACGACCATGCAGAACGGATCGGGTAGGCCCTTCGGGTGTACGACCTCGATCCATCCGCCGACAGCCTTTCCGATGGTCTCATAGGCAGGCTCGCCGAACTCCCTGACCTGCATCTTGTTTTCGGTAGTGATAACCAGTCCTTTCATCAATGCTCCTTTCCGGGGAAGCACTCCGGCTCCTCCCATGCGTCGGACTGCTTGATGCAGATATCGCAGCCGACGATATTCAAATCTTTGTCTCTGAAAATTTCCTCGCACTCTTCACCACAGACGGGGCAAATCGGGAAGGTCGGCTCCTTGCCGTCCGGGTAGCCGGTGCGCTCCATGTTTTGGATAACGGGGTGGTCAGGCAGATCGTAGTTCATTCGGTTTCACCTGCCTCTGCGATGTAGCGGCGGACGGTGGCGGTCAGCCAGTCCTGTGTGGTGGCGTAGCCCTCAGCCTCTATCAGCCGTTGCAACGCCTCGTAGTCGGCGGTTTCGAGCCTTGCCGAGATACGACAGGTCAGCCGGTGCGCGTCCTTTTTGACCGCTTTGCGGCCCTCTGCCAGCTCCGGCGCGAAGTGCGCGTAGAGCGCCGCCATCGCGTCTGGCCGCAGGCTCACGCCGTAGGCGTCTCCGTTCTCGCACTTGCTTTGAACGGTCTTGTCGTACTTTGGGTAGATGGCTTGTACCACCGCGACCATATCCTTGGCCGGTATCTGCTTGGAAAGCCGGAGCTCTCTCAGCTCTTCAGCCACGGTCGCACCTCCTTTGTTCTTGACGCGGCTCGACCCGGCTGGTAAACTGTGTACGGGTATCCATTTGCCTGAGTCCGTTCCCGTTGCGCCGGGGCGGACTCTTTTTTCGTTTCCGCGCGGCAATCACAGGCCTCGCCGGGGTCGTTATTACTGCCGCAGTAAGGGCAAGTCCGGTAATATGCCATCTTCATCACTCCTTTCGAATTGCTGCAGCCTCGGCCGCTTTCATTGTGGCAACCTGTTCGTCCAGCCATTCCGCATTGCCGGGAACAGCTAAAAATGCTTTGAAACACTCCAGCGTCTTTGCTGCAAGGTGCATACGGACGTGCTCGGGGATCAGCGATGTGTCGATTTTGATTTCATCGGTCAGCTCGCCTTCGAGGGATATTCGGCGGTCATCCTGGCTGGCGCTTCCGGGCAAAGTGCTCACCTCCTTACATACTGTTTAGCCGATTAAACACCCTTGGTAAAAAAAATACGGTCTACGGTGGTATCGAGCGCCTGCGCAAGTTTGACCAGCGTCTTCGAGGTTGTCGTTCGGTCGATGCCATTTTCAAGGGCAGAAATAGTCCCACGGCTTACTCCGCTCTTCTCTGCCAGCTCTTCCTGCGTCATTTTCATGGCTTCGCGCAGTTCCTTAATCTTGTAGCCCATGCCGTTTCCTCCTTTCTTGGTTGACGGAAGTGTTCAACCGATTACACAGACATACTACACTATGCACAAGAGCGTGTCAAGTGGGTTGCACAAAAAATGTTCAATAAATTTCACAGCCGCATTGACACCGGCCGCACCTCAATGTATAATGTATTAAACAAATTTAGGGGGACATTCTCATGACGCTCAGTGATTTCGTGAAGGAATATCGCAAAGAACACGACTTGTCGCAGCGCCAGTTTGCGGCTATCTGCGGTCTGTCAAACGGCTATATTTCCATGCTGGAGAGAAACTTGAACCCTAAGACCGGACTTCCGCTAACGCCATCTCTGCCGGCTCTCAAAAAGATTTCCACAGCTATGGGGATGTCTCTGGGAGATCTTCTCACGGCCGTGGACGATATGCCCATCGATCTGCTGTCGGATATTTCCGAGGACTGCGCAAATGAATTGTCCGCCCTCACGAAAGAGGGCGGACCTATGGACGATATGGATATTGCGCTTACGACGCTTATTCTCCAACTTTCTCCCGAGAAGAAAGCGGAGGCTCTTCACTATCTTCAGTACCTCGCCAACCGGCAAGAAGGCTGATTGCCTCTCTCTTTCTGTCCTGGGCCAGTTTTTCCACAATCCGAAGTATTGCGGCTGCTTCTTTGCTCGAAGGCATCTAATCAACTCCAATCGTATATTCTTGCCGGTGGTGTATGTAAGGATTGTAACAGAAATACACACGCTTTTGATCGAAAAGAAATAAAATCACTTTTGACAAACAACGACATTTTGTTGCTGTATGATGGGAAATTGGAGGTAATTTTATGATCATCACGACCACACTATCTGTCGAAGGACGCACGGTCTCCGAATATCTCGGCATCGTATCGGCGGCGCAAGTCATGGTCATGCCCGGCGGGAACAAGGGTGTGCAGCGCGGCTGGCAGGCTGGTGTCGATGGAGCGACGGAAATCCTGTTGCAACAAGCGGCATCTCTTGGCGCGGATGCCGTTGTCGGGGTAAGCTACACACCTTTCGGTATGAATATCTGCGCGACCGGGACAGCTGTCCGCTTAATTTAAGTCCATATTCCGATACCCTATGGATAGGGTATCTATACCGTATCCATACCGTACCGATACCTCGCGTGCGCGCGTGCGTGTGCGCGCGATCGTGCGCGCACTGTCTCTGTACCTGTATCTGTATCTGAGACTGTATCTGTAATCTGTTTCTGATTCTGAATATCTACTACTGCAAATCTATCGTTAGAAGGGGGTGGCGCTGTTGCCGAGAAAACCTGCAAAGCACCCGGCGAAGCCGAAGCGGGGCAAGAAGCTGGAAGTCGAAGAGCCGGGCGTTCTCTACGGTCGGTACAGCAGTCACAACCAGAAGGATATTTCCGTAGAGCAGCAGTTTGAAAAGGGCTACGAGCTGGCGGCGGAGTATGGCATCAGGATCATTGACACCTATGCCGACCGCGCCGTTTCCGGCCGCACCGACAAGCGCCGTGACTTCCAGCGCATGATGACTGACGCCGCAAAAGGGAAGTTCCGCTATGTAATCGCGTGGAAGTCTAACCGCATGGGGCGCAATATGCTGGAGGCTCTGATCAACGAAGCTCGGCTTCAGGATCTGGGCGTTCGCGTTCTCTATGTGGAGGAGGATTTCGACGATACTGCGGCTGGACGCTTCGCCGCCCGCTCGATGATGAATGTCAACCAGTTCTATTCCGAGAACATGGCCGAGGACATCAAGCGCGGCCTGTATGACAACGCCGCGAATTGCATGGTGGCGAACGGCCATCTGCCCTACGGCTATAAAGCGGACGAAACGCTGCACTATGCCATCGACGAGCCGAAGGCTGCGGTTATCCGGGAGATATTCACTCGCGTTTCCTGCGGTGAGGCTTTCGTTGATATCATGGCCAGCCTGAATGCCCGGGGAATCAAGACCTCGTACGGTCGCCCGTGGGGGCGGTCGAGCTTTCAGAGGATACTTTCCAATGAGAGATACCGCGGCATTTATATTTACGGCGATGTCCGCAAAGAGGGCGGAATACCGAGAATCGTCAGTGACGAGCTTTACTTCAAGGTCCAGGAGGTGATCACCACGAAGAAGAATCCGCAAGGGCGTCACCGCGTCAATGGTGACTATCTGCTTACCGGCAAGCTGTTCTGCGGACACTGCAAAAGTCCAATGACCGGCATCTCCGGCACCAGTCGCTCTGGCAACCTGCATTACTACTACGTCTGCCAGAAGCGTCGCACGGAAAAAACCTGCGAGAAGAAAAACCTGCGACGGGACGACATCGAGCTTCAGGTAGCAAAGGCGATCAAACGCCGCACACTGGATGATGATACGATCAACTGGATTGCCGACAGCGTGGTCGAGTATAGCCAGCATCAGGAAAGCGCAAGCGGGATCGGGCTTTTGGAGGACCAGCTGAAGGACACGCAGCGCAGTATCAAAAATCTCATGGCGGCGATAGAGCAGGGCATCATCACGCCTACCACAAAAGCCCGTCTCATGGAGTTGGAAAAGGAACAGTCGGACATTGATCGGAAAATCACAATGGCAAAAGCTGACGTCATTCCTGTCAACAGAGATCAGCTTGTAGGGTGGCTGAAAAAGTTGCAGGCCGGAGATGTCCACGATAAGAAATACCAAGCGGAGTTATTCGACACTTTCTTGATTGCAGTCTATGTCTACGACAACCCGGACGGTCAGGACTACATGAAGGTCGTATTCAACTACGCAGGAAGTAAAAACACGGTTGAGATCCCGCTGGATCCATCGGTTATCGACAATGTAGAAAATATCGAAACGGGCGCTGTTCGTTTAAGCTCTGCCCAGGTCCACCAAAAATCCCAGTCTCGAAAAGAGACTGGGATTTCTTGCTTTACGGGAAAACAACTGCACTGCAAGGGATTGCTCTGGCGGCTTCCCCCTTTCTCTTTGCTCATATACTACAACACTGTACAGAGAAAATCAAGAAAATATCACACGAAAGAAGGAAATGCAACACGAAATATCACATAGTTGGCGGAGTCTCCTCCGCCTCATTTTTTTCGATCAGATTATAAAAATAATTGTCAATGGCCATATCTACCGCTGACTGCTGGGACTGCATGGTGTGCTGATAGACGGTTTTCATGGTGTGGTTCGTTGCCCATCCGCCCCTGGCCTGGGCGTATTTGTCCGGTATGTTCAGCGTCAGCATCACGGAGGCCGCTGTGTGGCGCAGGTCGTGAAAACGGATGTCTGGCAGATCGTGCTTGCGCAGAATGGTTTTTAGGCGCTTATACATGCTCTCGCTGGAGAGTGGGACGACCCGGTCACCTTCGCTGGAGGTCTCTTTGGCGGCTGCAAGCTTCTCCATGATGTAATCCGGCACGCTGAGAGTTCGGGTAGAGCTGGTGGTCTTGGTTCCCTTTTCTACCCATTGGTTGTCCTTGTCACGAACCAGCGCACGCTTGATGGTGATGGTCTTGCGCCTGAAATCCACACAGCCCCAGGTCAGACCGGAGATCTCAGAGGCCCGCATACAGAGCCATAGGCCCATCAGCACCGGCAGCTCCATCACGTTTCCCTCTACCGCGCGCAGCAGCGCGGCCATTTGCTCGGGCTCCAGGATGCGCTGCTCCTTGGCCTCCTTTTGGGGCAGACGGGTGCGCAGGGTCAGCGACGGGTGGTATTCCGCCAGAACCGCGGAGAGCAGGCCGTGGATATTGCGCAGGGACTTGGCCGAGCGGACGCGCTGCCTGCCCCGTATATCCGTGTACGGTTTGGCCTCCTGATTCATGGCCTCCTGCACCATGGGCTGGGTGATCCGGTTCAGAGCGAGGGGCATGAGGCCCTTCAGGTTGTTGCGCCGGATGTTCTCATAACCCCGGATAGTGGAAGGGGAGAGGATGCCGTCCTTGCTGGAGATGTATTTCTTCATGGCCTCATCCAGCGTCATGCTGGTGGGGTCCCGGTTGACCTCTTTGTAGTGCAACTGGTATTGCAGGGCCTGATACTCCGCCTCCTTTTTCGTGTTGGCGGTGAAGGACAGGTAACGGCGCTTGCCGTCCGGCGTCTTGCCGGCGTAGAGCTGGACGCGCCAGCTCCCGGAGGGCAATTTTTTTGCTGTTGCCATGCTTGATTACCTCCCATGAGTATGATAATATGAGAGGGTGATAATGGCCGCCAAACCTTATCACCCCTATATGAGCCGCTCTCGGTGTTCCAGCGCCGGGGGCGGCATTTTTATTGCCTCAAAATCCTACTACTTTTCTAATGTTTAGAGACGACTGCGGAATCGCAGAAAACTGATAGGCCAGATTCGATGTGATTTCGGACTTGTACTTGGTGAATATGTCGTGCCGAGCCTCCGCGCAGGGCAGAGAAATTCCGCAAAGCCTGGACAGGTGCTCTGGCTTCAAGACCTTGTCATAGGAATAAAAGAATTTAGGCGGGCACACGAGGAATCCGGCCCCCAGGCGGGCCTCTTCATCATATTGGGCATATTTCTCGTTTGAATAGTCCTGACGGAAAAGACTAAAGGCTGGGTCGTTCACATGACCGTACACAATATGGGCAATTTCCTCGCTTATGGTAAACCGGATGCGTCCGCTTGGCTGGTTATCGTTATAGGCGATGCGATATCGGTTTTGATAGCAGTTTACAGCTCCGTCTGTGTTGCCCCAAATTGAAAATACGGCGTTCTCTGGCAAGCCCGTCCCGCGGACAATTTCAGATAAAGGTACGAGCTCGATACCTGCACTGGCGCATACTTCACCAAGCTGCACGGGAACCGTAATTACCTTGTGGCACTTCATGAAATGAAACATTTTGCTATACAAAACCTGGCGTCGTTCAGGTGTTGTCATCCTTAAAAGCCTCCGGGAACATAAATTCAGCGTATTTCCGTAGGTTCTTCGCCTGATCCGGGGTCATTTTGCACCCGGCGCGGGCGATCATTCGAATATCAGGATTCTCAATCTTGGGCTCACCCTCTTGGGTAGTCTTTGGGGGAATCAGAGGGTGGTCAGCCTGAGCCGCATGTAGGGCATCATCTTGCATGAGCAGCCAATCATGCCATACGGCAGATGGGTCATTATGATTCTTTTCCATCAGCGCTTCAAATTGCGCAATAGGAATCTCACATAGGCGCCCGTCTTCATCTTTATCGTAATCATACCAGTCGTTGATCCATCCGATAAGATAGGCTGGGGTAGTGTGTAATACTTCGGCTATTGGGCTCAATTTATCAATACCCATCTTCTCGATAGCTCCGTTTTCATAACGGTATACAGTGGATGGGGATATATTGAGTTCCCCCGCAACTTGTTCCGCACTAAGCCCCAAGTCTTTGCGGCGGTTTTTTATGCGCTCCCCTACGGTCATTGTAGACCCTCCTTCAGCTAAGGTGCCCTTATTTTATACCTATACTTGCAAAAATGCAATAGCACGAGTGTGAATTGCTCGCTTTTATGCAAGAAAACCAAAATGCGCGATGTCACTTTGGTGTTTTTTACGACTTGATAACTTGCATAAAAGCGAGTAATATATGCCTATAACTCGCGGATATGCAAGAATGGAGGTGAATCTTATGCCTATCGACACCGAACTCCTGAAACAGCGCATGCAGGAGCGTGGCAAGACCGGTGCACAGATCGCAAAGGCCCTTGGTATCAATGAGAGTACTTATTATCGTAAGATGGCCAATAAGGGCCAGACTTTTACAGTCTTGCAAGTCCAGACATTGACCAAGCTGTTGGGTCTGTCTGTGGTGGACGCGCGTCAAATTTTTTTCCCTTAAAACTCGCGTATCCGCAAGAAAACGAGATAAAAGGGATTATTTAGAAAGGAGTGCAAAATGGAAAACGAACTCGAAATCAAGCGTGTGCCCTTCATGGGGGCGGAACTCATGGCGGCCCGTGATACCGACGGCCAGATTTGGGCTGGTGTGCGGTGGATGTGTGATGGAATTGGACTGTCAAAAGGTCAGATGCAAAATGAGAGAACCAGAATCCATAACGACAAGGTGCTTTCCCAGGGGGAACGAAATTTAGTTCTCCCTACTCGTGGTGGTAATCAGGAGACCCTTTGTCTCAAACTGGACTTCGTTCCGCTCTGGCTGGCGAAGATCTCCATCACCCCGAGTATGGAGGCTGAGACACCAGAGCTGGCCGACCGGCTGGAGCAGTACCAGCTCCGTGCAAAGGATACGCTGGCGGAAGCGTTTCTCCCGGCAGCAGCCAATCCCAATTTTACATCGCTTTCACCGGAATTGCAGATGTTCAAAGCCATCTTTGATAGCGTAGCTAAGACCGAGCTGAAGCAGAAGGAGCAGGACAAGGCGATCGAGGCGGTGAACCAGAAGGTCGATGGTATCCGCGATGTAGTGGTGCTCAATCCCAACTCCTGGCGAGAGGAGTGCCGGCGGCTACTGGCGAAGGTAGCACAGGCCAGGGGCGGCGGCGGAGCCTATCAGGAGGTCAACGCTGAGGTGTTCCAGCTCGTGGATGAACGGGCGCGCGTCTCACTGGAAACAAGGCTGACCAACAAGCGCCGCCGGATGGCGGATGAGGGTGTATGCAAGTCCAAGCGGGACAAGCTCAACAAGGTGGACGTGATCGCCGATGACGCGAAGCTGATTGAGATTTACATCGCTATCGTCAAGGAAATGGCCGTGAAGTACGGGGTGACCATTGGTAAGGAGGTCTGACCCATGCCGAAACTTCGAGACACCCCAAAAACCCGCATGGACAGGGCCTTCATGGCCGCCCTGCGGTATGGGCAGGCCATGCGCGGGGAGACCGACAAGGACACCATGCGGCTGATGCCCAAATCTACTGCCACTTATTACAAGCGCTTGCACAATCTGGACGGCTTTACCCGGGAGGAGCTGCGCATCCTCATCCCCCGGTACTTCAACGACCGCCAGCTCTGCGATGCCTTTGGCGTCGAGTACCACGGGGGCACGCCGGAGCTGAAAGGAGGGGGCGCAGGATGAGCAAGACCCGCAATGAGCGCCGCCTGCGGCGTAGCCGGGCTATCGGCTCGGCGGTGTTCACCGTCTGCATCCTGCTGGCCCTGTTCGCAGACAGCTGGGTGGCGATTATCCTATGACCCCCACCAAATTGCCAAGCGCTTGTGAATTTGCGCAAAAAAGAGAGGCCGTCGGTGCTGCGAACACCAAGCGGCCCAAAGAAAAAAGTTGATCCGCCCTTATTGTAGAGGGCTCAAAGGAGATTGTCAAGTATGAAATGTCCTATCGACGTAGAAAAAAAGGTCGCTGAAATGCGACAAGAACTGCATCCAGACGATTTGGTGGAGGATGCTTATCGTGCGATCTTGAGCGCGATGAATGGAGCATATCGTGATGGGCTGCAGGGAAAGGGATACCCCGAAGACTTGGCGGAGGCAATCGCTGACGCCGAGTCCAGCCTCGGTGAGTATTCCGACTTAGTGCAGGGGCGTATCGAGAAGATCGTGCTTTTGAGACATCAGGCTTATGAGCAAGGACGTCGAGACTCGGTGAGACTGGGGGTGATGGTATGACTACATATTGTGTTCCTGATTCCATTACGCCGCGGCCCATAAAGCCCAAATTGATCATGGTGGAGACCGTCGAGGCGATTATGGACGACGCTGGGCCGTGTGCCATTCTCCCGGTCGTTGGTGACTGTTTGGAGGGCGTGGACGTAGTAGGTGGCGGATGGGTGGCGGTAGATTTCACCCGGCGGCCTGCGCCCCCCAGGTATAGGAGCAAGGGCGGCGACGGAAGCTCCGATCTCTGCCTCTGCTATGCCACGTTCCCCGGAGCGCCTGGCCCTATGGTCATGTATAAGGAGTATCAGGGCGTATGGGGTCCCTGGCAGATGGTGGGCACTCGATATAAGTCAATGTGGGAAGGCGGCAAGCTGCGCCTGAACTGCGGCATGGTGGCAAAGCGTATCTTCGGCGTAATTGTGGCCTCCTACGACCAGGATGGGCGGCTCCTGTGGCAGAGGAACCCCGAGGAGTTTCCCGAGGAGCTGGGCACAGCGCCAACCATTCACGGTGATGTAGGGCCGTACCAGGGGGTGAGAGCATGAACCACCCTTTGAACAAGGAGCAGGTCAAGGGCCTGTTTGAGCAGGAGGCCGTACTGATGGGGACGGAAAACTGCGTACCAGCTTTCCGGGCCGCGGCGCTGTTTGGTAGAGACGCCGTAGAGCACGCCCGCAGGATGGGTACCAGCAGGCCCGGATTCTTCTTCAATGGGTACGGTGTTGGAGACTACACGATGGGGGCCCTGACACTGCGAGGCTTCCAAGCCGCTGCCAGTTTCTACAATGTTCAACTGCTGAGAAAGGAAGCATCATGAATCCTGTAACAGAACCAGTCAAAATCACCAGCTTGGAGCTGGAGAATGTGAAGCGCATCCGGGCATGCGCTATCACCCCCACACAGAACGGGCTTACGGTGATCGGCGGCCGGAACAACCAGGGGAAGACCTCTGTCCTGGACGCGATCGCCTGGGCGCTGGGCGGGGACCGCCACCGCCCATCCCGGGCGGTACGGGAAGGCTCAGCCATTCCGCCCCGTCTTTGCGTCAAGCTATCCAACGGTCTTGTCGTGGAGCGCACAGGGAAGAACAGCGACCTAAAGGTCACGGACACGGAAGGGCGGCGTGCCGGCCAGCAGCTGCTCAATGAATTTGTGGAACAGCTCGCGCTCGATCTGCCTAAATTCATGCAGGCAAGTGCGAAGGAAAAGGCCGGAATCTTGCTGGAAGTTATCGGTGTAGAGGATCAGCTCACAGAGTTGGACCGGAAAGAGAACTCCCTTTACAACGACCGTCTGGCGATTGGCCGGATTGCCGACCAAAAAGCCAAGCACGCCAAAGAGATCACCGGATACCCGGAGGCCCCAATGGAGCCGGTTTCCGCCTATGACCTGATTCAACGGCAGCAGGACATCCTTGCCAGGAACGGCGAGAACCAGCGGAAGCGGCAGCGGGCCGCGCAGATGGAGGCTCAGAGAGACAGCCTGCGCCGGCAGCTGGATGACCTGCAGGCGAAGTATGAAGCCGTTTGTGGCGACTGTGAAATTGCGCGCCGTGATGCTCTGGATCTTCTGGATGAATCTACGGAGGAGCTGGAGGCCGATATCCGCAATGTGGAGGCAATCAACATCAAGGTCCGCGCCAACCAGGAAAAGGCCCGCGCTGAAGAGGAAGCCAGAGACTACCAAAACCAGTATGATACCCTGACTTCCGAAATTGAGGACATCCGCCAGAAGAAGCGCGACCTTCTTCTGGGGGCAAACCTCCCCCTTCCCGGGCTGAGCGTGGAGGACGGGGAGCTTGTCTACATGGGCAAGCCCTGGGACTGCATGAGCGGCAGCGACCAGCTGAAGGTATCCGCCGCCATCGTGCGGGCCATCAAGCCACAGTGCGGCTTCGTCCTCCTGGACAAGCTGGAACAGATGGACCCTGATACCCTTCGGGAGTTCGGGGCCTGGATGGAGGCAGAGGGCCTGCAGGGGATTGCCACGAGAGTCTCCACGGATGGGACGTGCAGCATCCTCATCGAGGATGGATATGCGAAGGAGGGGGATGGGCCAGCCCCAGCCCCCGCGGCATGGAAAGCGGGTGAGTTCTAAATGAGGCAGTTAAAGATTATACCGGGTAAGCTGGGCGGAGCCATGAAGGTTGTGATTTACGGCCCGGAAGGGATCGGGAAATCTACCCTTGCCGCCAAGTTCCCCCGGCCCCTGTTCATCGACACGGAGGGAAGCACCCGGCACATGGACGTGCAGAGGACAGAGCGCCCCACCAGCTGGGCCATGCTCCTGGAGCTGGTCCGCTGCATCAAAGCAGACCCTGGCTTGTGCTCCACACTGGTAATTGATACGGCGGACTGGGCGGAGCAGCTGTGCATCACCAGTATCTGTGACAGCAAGCGCATCTCCGGGATTGAAGACATGGGATACGGCAAGGGCTACGTCTATGTGGCCGAGGAGTTCGGGCGGCTCCTGAACCTCCTGGAGGAGGCCGTGGACAACGGCATCCACGTGGTGCTGACGGCCCACGCTATGATGCGGAAATTTGAACAGCCGGACGAGATGGGTGCGTATGACCGGTGGGAGCTGAAGCTGCAAAAGAAGACGGCCGCCCTGGTCAAGGAGTGGGCCGACCTGCTCCTGTTCGCCAACTATAAGACGCTGTCCGTAGCGGTCGACGACAAGGGGAAGAAGTTCAAGCCCCAGGGCGGCCGGCGCGTCATGTTCACAACCCATCATCCCTGCTGGGACGCAAAGAACCGGCTGGGCCTTCCAGAGGAGCTGCCTTTGGAGTTTGCTCCATTGGCTCCATATTTTGACGCGGCCGCTGTCTCCGCCCCCACCACTGCCCCGGCTCCCGCACCCGCTCCGCCTGCGGAAGCTGCGCCCAACCCCGCGGACACCTCTCCCACGGCACCGGAACAGCCAGCGCCCCAAACGGACAACGCACAGGAGCTCAAGGCGAAAACGTCAACCCTGAAAGCCTTACAGGATTTGATGGAACAGGGAGGTGTATTGGACTATGAGGTCAAGGCCGCGGTCGCCGCGAAGGGGTATTTCCCCGAGGATATGCCCATAGAGGATTATCCCGATGGTTTTATCAAAGGGGTGCTGATCGGGGCCTGGGGGCAGGTCTACGAATGGATCGAAAAGAACCGGGCGCCCCTGCCGTTTTAACTTCACATTGCAGGGGGAGTGCCGGAGCCGGCATTTCCCCTTACTTATCAAATCTAAAAGGAGCTTGAGAAAATGAGCGAATATGACTCTTCTTTCCGTGAATTTGGCTGGGATGACGAAATCCAAAATGACAGCACCCCATTTGAGGTCTTGCCGGAGGGTGACTACCGCTTCCGTGTGGAGAAATTTGAGCGGGGCCGGCATAGCGGCAGTGAAAAGATCCCGCCCTGCAACAAGGCGATCCTGACGCTCTCAGTGAATGACGGCGCTCACAGCGGAACCGTCCAAACGAACCTGTTCCTGTTCAGCCGCTTCGAGTGGAAGCTGTGCCAGTTCTTCACCGCGATTGGCCAGCGCCGCCACGGTGAGGCGATCCGGATGAACTGGAGCCTTGTGCCGGGTGCCATCGGCACCTGCCATGTGGGGACACGCAAATGGATGGGCAACGACGGCAAGGAACATGAAGGGAATGAGATCACAGAATTTTATGACCCGGAGGAGGCCCCGGACATCTCGGAAAAGCAGGTGGACAGCCAGCCGGCGCCTGGGCAGGGCGCGGGGGCGGCCGCCTCCTGGGATGCCGGTAGGTTCTGATGGAACTCCGGCCATACCAACAGGAGGCCAGGGCGGCAGTCGAGCAGGACTGGTCGGATGGCTTTCATAAAACGCTCCTGGTTCTGCCCACCGGGTGCGGGAAGACAATCGTGTTCTGTAAGATTGTGGAGGACATGGTGCGCCAGGGCGGGCGGTGCCTGATCCTGGCCCACCGGGGCGAACTGCTGGAACAGGCGGCAGACAAGCTGCTGACCGCCACAGGGCTGCGCTGCGCGGTAGAAAAGGCGGAGGAGTCCTGCCTGGACAGCTGGTACCGGGTGACCGTCGGATCCGTGCAGACTCTCATGCGGGAGAAGCGCCTCCAGCAGTTCCCCACCGATTTTTTCAACGTGATAGTGGTGGATGAAGCCCACCATGTCCTGGCTGACAGCTACCAGAGGGTTCTGGAACATTTCCCCGCGGCAAAGGTCCTGGGGGTAACCGCAACCCCTGACCGTGGGGATATGCGTAATCTGGGCCAGTATTTTGAGCATCTGGCTTATGAATACTCCCTGCCGCGCGCCATCAAAGAGGGCTATTTGAGCCCCATCAAGGCGGTAACTATCCCGCTGAAGCTGGATCTGACCGGCGTGGGAATTCAGGCAGGGGACTTCAAAAACAGCGACCTTGACACCGCGCTCGACCCCTATCTCCACCAGATCGCCAGGGAAATGCGTACCTATTGCGCCCAGCGCAAGACCGTGGTGTTCCTCCCCCTGGTGCGGACTTCTAAAAAGTTCCGGGACATCCTGGAGCAGGAGGGGTTCCGGGCCGCCGAGGTCAACGGCAGCAGTGAAGACCGTGCGGAAGTCCTTCGGGACTTCAACGACGGGAAGTACAACGTGCTCTGCAACTCCATGCTGCTGACAGAGGGATGGGACTGCCCTTCGGTTGACTGTGTGGTTGTCCTGCGGCCTACCAAAATACGCTCCCTGTACTGCCAGATGGTGGGGCGGGGGACCAGGATAGCCCCGGGGAAGGACCACCTGCTCCTGCTGGATTTCCTGTGGCACACGGAGCGCCATGAGCTGTGCCACCCGGCGAGCCTGATCTGCGAGAGCCCGGAGGTCGCACAGCGGATGACGGAGGCCCTGGAGGACGCCGCCGGCTGCCCCGTAGACATTGAGGAGGCCGAGGAGAGGGCCGAGTCCGACGTGGTAGCCCAGCAGGAAGAGGCCCTTGCGAAGCAGCTGGCGGAGATGAGGAGCCGCAAGCGGAAGCTGGTGGATCCCCTGCAATTTGAGATGAGTATCCAGGCCGAAGACCTCGCCGGATATGTCCCGTCGTTTGGATGGGAGATGTCCCCGCCGTCTGATAAGCAGGTGCAGAGCCTGGAAAAGTGGGGGATCCGTCCGGACGAAATCGAGTGCGCCGGGAAAGCGTCCCTGCTCCTGGACCGCCTGGCGAAACGGCGCTCGGAGGGGCTTACCACCCCGAAACAGATCCGGTTCCTGGAGGGCAAGGGGTTTCAGCATGTGGGACAATGGCAGTTTGAGGAGGCCAGGAACATGATTGACCGCATCGCGTCCCAGGGGTGGAAGATCCCAGCCGGCGTAACCCCGTCGGCCTATGTCCCGGTGAGCATGGGAGGATAGTATGGATAGTATCGGCAAGGGGCTGGATCCCCTGGAGGCATTGGAACATATTGACCCGGCCGGCCTGAATTACCAGGAGTGGCTGACTGTGGGTATGGGGCTGAAGGAGGCGGGGTGTCCCGCCTCCTTCTGGGAAGATTGGAGCCGCCGCGACCCGGCGCGCTATCATGCGGGCGAGTGCCTGCGGAAGTGGGAAACCTTTCACGGCGCGTCCGGCGGTACACCTGTGGCCGCCGGCACGGTATTCAAGATGGCCCTGGACCACGGCTGGCGGCCCACTCAGGAGAGCGCCCCCGGCCACATGTTGGATTGGGAGGACACCATCAACACCAGGGACGGCGGCGGCACCATCGTGGACCGCGCATGGCTGGAGGGCAAAGAGGTCCAGGAGCCCACAGACTGGCATCCCGCGAAAGACCTCATTACTTATTTGACGGTTCTCTTTGACCCATCCGAATACGTCGGGTATGTGACTGAGACCTTCAAAGGGGAAGACGGACGGCAGGTGCCATCCAAGGGAAATTATGACCGGACCGCCGGCCAGTTGATTGACGCCCTGCGCACATGCAAAGACGACATCGGGGCAGTGTTGGGCGACAGTGACCCTGACGTGGGAGCGTGGATTCGCTTTAACCCTCTGGATGGCAAGGGCGTAAAAAACGAGAATGTGACCGCTTTCCGGTACGCACTGGTGGAATCCGATGAGATGAACCTGGAGGAGCAGCACGCCATGATCCGGGAGCTGGAGTTGCCGGTGGCCGCCCTGGTTTCCTCCGGCGGCAAGAGCCTCCATGCCATTGTGCGGATTGAGGCCGGCTCCTTTGAGGAATACCGCTCCCGCGTGGACTACCTCTATGCGGTGTGTGAGAAGAACGGCCTGAAGGTAGACCGGCAGAACCGCAACCCCTCCCGGCTGTCCCGGCTCCCCGGCGTTATGCGAAGGGGCAAAAAGCAGTTCCTTTTGTCGTCCAACATCGGGAAAGCATCCTGGAGCGAGTGGCGGGACTGGATGGACAGCGTCACCGATGATATGCCAGACCCTGAGAGCATGGCAGCAGTTTGGGACAACCTGCCCGAGCTGGCGCCGCCCTTGATTGCCGGCGTCCTCCGGCAGGGCCATAAAATGCTCCTGGCCGGGCCGAGCAAGGCCGGCAAAAGCTACTCCCTCATTGAGCTGTGCTGCGCCATCGCCGAGGGAGGCCCGTGGCTGGGCTTCTCCTGTACCCAGGGGCGGGTGCTCTACGTCAACCTGGAACTGGACCGGCCCTCCTGCCTCCACCGCTTCAAGGATGTGTATGCGGCCCTGGGGCGCACGCCCCAGAACCTGGACAAGATTGACGTCTGGAACCTCCGGGGCCGCTCTGTGCCAATGGACAAGCTGGCGCCAAAGCTGATCCGCCGGGCGAAGAAAAAGGATTACATTGCCATTGTCATTGACCCCATCTATAAGGTCATCACCGGCGACGAGAACAGCGCCGACCAGATGGCGAACTTCTGCAACCAGTTCGACAAGGTGTGTACTGAGCTGGGCTGCGCCGTGATCTACTGCCACCACCATTCCAAGGGCAGCCAGGGAGGCAAGCGTTCCATGGACCGGGCCAGCGGGTCGGGGGTATTCGCCCGCGACCCGGACGCGCTCCTGGACCTGATTGAACTGCCGGTCAGCGAAGAGCTCCGCAAGCAGGAGGTCAACAAAGCGGTCGGCCACGCCGTTGCTGCCACCCTCCAGCGGGCGGGTAAGCTGGAGGAGGCGTCCCAGGATGACCTTTGCACCGAGAAGGCCGCGCTGGAGGCGGCCAGGAGCCTTTTAAGCGGCCGGCAATATGAAGACGCGGCAAAGGCTGCGGAGGCCGCAAGACGGGCCGCTGAGAGCCTGACAGCGTGGCGCATTGAGGGAACCCTGCGGGAGTTTCCCAAGTTTCCCCCGGTCAACCTCTGGTTCGATTACCCCATTCACCGCGGAGATGACAGCGGCGTCCTGGCCGACATCGACCCGGAGGGGGAGGTGCCGGGGTGGCAAAGGGCCATGCAGAAACGGAAGCCGAAAGAGGCCAAAGCCAAGGAGCGAAAAGACTCTATTGCACTCGCCTTTGAAGCCTGCGGCATAGACGGGAAGGTCACAGTGAGCGCTCTGGCCGAGTACATGGGCGTGACGGACAAGACAGTCAGGAACCGGTTGAAAGAGCATGGCGGCTTTTGGATTGACGAGGGGGAAGTCGGCAGGAAGTAAGGGAAAATAACGAGAATTTTTCCTTTCCCCGTGAGAGAAAAAAACGGACATTTCCCTCTGTTTCCCTTGAGAAAAAAAACGGGGATTTCCCTTCTTTCCCTGTGAGGGAAAAAAACGAAAAAACCTGTTTTTTCCCTAGGGAAGAAAAAGTACCCCCCTAAAGGGGGGTAAGAAAACACGTTTCCCTGACGGTCAACGGGGGAAGTAGTCGTGCGAAAGCTCACGCACGACGACTCCTTCCCCTGACCGTTGACAAAGTAGTTTTGTGATCTGCAATACTTTAACGAGGTAAAGCCATGGGAATAGAATTTTTTATGCCGATGAAGCCACCCACGGTGACGCACCAGGAAAAGAAATGGCGGGTGGTCAAGGGCAAGCCGGTACCCTACGAGCCGCCGGAGGTACGGGCGGCACGGTCGAAGCTGACAGCGCACCTGGCTGGACACAGGCCCGTGGAGCCCCTGGCCGGCGCGGTGCGGCTGCTGGTGAAGTGGTGCTTCCCCCGTGGGCAGCATGAAGACGGTGAGTACCGGACCACCAGGCCGGACACGGACAACCTCCAAAAGCTTCTGAAGGACTGCATGACCGCTGTGGGGTTCTGGAGGGATGACGCCCAGGTTTCCAGCGAGATTGTGGAAAAGTTTTGGGCTGAGGTGCCGGGGATATACGTCTGCATGGAACAGATCAATGCAAGGGAAAATTGCCAAGCGATTGCGAATTTGGAGGTGCTGACATGCGCGGGGTGCGCAGAAGACGGGAAATGGGAGTGGGAGTACCAAAATGGGGCCGAGTGTCCTTGCACATACTGCAAAAGACGGGCAGCAGATTGCTACCACCGCCCGCCGGAGGGAGAAGCATGAGACACAAATACACAGCCCAGGAGCTGGACTCCATCACCCAGGAGACCGCAATCTACATTGAGGGTGCAGGGATAGCCCAGATCCAATGGGGCGGCCTGGAGATTGCAGAGGGGTGCAGGGATGGATACCTCTACTGCAAGCACATCAAGCCGTTTAGCCTAGATCTGTACGGCCAATACTGGACGGCCTTTGATGGGCCGCCGGAGGAGGGAAAGTGATGGACATTGAGAAGCTGATTGAGCGGTTGCGCACCGACAGCCTATATGCTGATAAGGCGACACTGGAAATCATGGACTTGTGCATGGAGGCGGCTGACGCCCTCTCCACGCTCCAGGCCGAAAACGCCAGCCTGCGGAAAGAGCGGGATGCGGCTGTGGAAGATGTCTTGGATGCCGCCATTACGCCTTGTTCGTACTGCAAACATGGCCCGATTAACGGCGGAATTTGCGATATGGACAACGATAACCACGAAATGTTTTCGTGTTGGGAGTGGCGCGGCCCGGAGGAGGGGTGAGCATGGAGAGACTGACATACTGGTGTGACAATGGGCATGGTGGTGGAAAATGGTTTGTAGCTATCGATGCCGAAGGAGGAGAAGATTACGGTCCGCACGTTGACCGCCTCGCAGCCTATGAGGGGACTGGCTTGGAGCCAGGGGAAATCGAACAACTTAAGGGTGAGGTTTTCGGCCTAAGATTGGACAAGCAAGAGTTAGAGCAATATCGTGCTCTCGGCCCCATTGACCGCCTCCGCGAACTGGACCAAGCGCACAAGGAAAATCGGGTATTGCCCGAGGGAAGTGGCTGGTTTGTTACATGTAGCGGGAAGAAGTTGACGGTTGTCATGGACATTGAGGCCGCACTACGGAGGGAGCAGGATGGCTGATATTCTTACAATTATAGCCGCTGTGGAGTGGATGGCGCTTGTCCTGTGGAAGCTCAAGGGGTGGAATCGAAAGATGGAAGAGTTATACGAAGACATGAAGAAACAGTGGGAGGCCGAGCATGAGTAGACCCAAATATCCGTGGTGGGGCTATGTCCGGGAGATCCTTAGGCGGTACCCTGACTACACAACAGAAGCCGAAGCCGCGGCGGTTACATCTGCGATAGCACAGACGGGGCAGATGCCAGAGGGGCAAAGCCGTCTTGCCGTGATCGGCATGGTGTTTTTCCGCAAGACCCACACACTTCAGGGAGCGGCGCTAGAGGTGCCATGCGGGTACGAGACCGCGAAGCGGTGGCAACGGTCATTCCTGATGCTGGTAGCGCAGAAACGCGGGTTACTGGACTAAAAGAATAACCACAAAAGCCAAACACCTGATGTAGGATGGAGGCATGGAGGTGTATGCCTCTGCGCCTCCTTTTCTACCGCCCGGCACCGAGGCGGGTAATATCGGGCCTATATGCCGCCGGTCGGACACCACCCCACTATTCGGGGCATGAGGGGTCGCACCCCTCTGGCGACTTATATGCTGAGTATGGACAATACTGTGGACGTGTGGCGGCTCACTACCGCCTCCCAGCTCCACGAAGATGAGTGTGAAAGGGTGAAGGTGCTGTGCTGAAGTCTTGTCCATATTGCGGGATGATTCATTCGGCTGGTTTTATTTGCCCTAAAAAGCCAGAGCGGGGTAAGAAACGGTCGAGCAAGGCGGATCACTTCCGGAAGAGTTGGGCCTGGCAGCGCAAGCGCATCCAGATCCTGAAGAGGGATTTTTACCTTTGCCGTGCGTGCAATGCGGGAGGATACGGAGTGCTTGGGGTGCCTGGGGTAAACCAGGACCTATCGGTTCACCACATCGAGCCGCTGGAGGAGCGGTTCGACTTGAGGCTGGAGAATGACAATTTGGTCACCTGCTGTTCGCGTCATCATGAGATGGCAGAAGCAGGGAAGATACCGCGGGAGTACCTGCATGCGCTGGCCCAGGTATCCCCCCGGTGGGGGGCCATTACATGGGGCGGCTCGTGTCAAGACCAACTGCGGCCCCCTGGGCACAAGGAAGTTTAGAAATGAGATTTTAGGGGGAGGGAGTGCGCCAGATGGGGGGAAGGCCCGCAAAATCGGTGAAAGTGAAGACCGGGGCGATCGCCAGCAATGACGCGGCGGTCCGCACGTCTGTAGAGGACAAGCTGCGCGGGGAGGCGGTGAAGCCGGAGCCCCCGGCTGGGCTCACCGCCGGTCAGGCGGAGATTTTCCGGTTTATCGTGGACGGCCTGGCTGCCGGAGAGATCCTAGGCCGGATGGATGTGTTCGCGATGGAGAGCACGGCCGTTGCCGTGGACCGGCTGCGGACGATCAACGGCATGATCGACGAGGACCCGGGTCTGCTGCTTAACAGCGCATTGCAGAGCAGTCGGGCGAAGTATCAGAGCGATCTGTGGCGGGGGTGCAGCGAACTGTGCCTGTCGCCGCAGGCCAGGGCAAAGCTGGGCGGCCTGGCCGCGCAAAAGGCGAAGGAGAGTAGGGACCCCCTGGTGGAGGCCCTGGGGGCCGATGATTGAATCGAGCCGCGCTTATCAGTACGCCAAGTGGTGCACACAACGGAGCAACCAGAAGGTCGGCCGGTATGTGAAGCTCCAGGCGAAAGCTTGGCTGAAGATTGCCGACGGGAAGCACAAGGAGGCATACGTCAGCGAGCCGGCGTACCGGAAGATCTGCCGTCTGCTCGGCCTGATGGTCCATCCAGACCTGCACTGCACCATGGACAAGGGCCTGGAGGACTATGCCTGGTTCCTGATCGTAGCGGTGTTCTGTACGCTTCGCCGGGAGGACGACAGGCGGTTCTATGAGACGGCGCTGTTGGAGATCGCCAGAAAGAACTTCAAGACCTTCAACAGCGCGGTGATCTTTATCATCGGGCTGCTGACGGAGCCCCGCTTCTCCCGGTTCTTCTCCGTGGCGCCGGATTACAAACTGTCCTCGGAGCTGCGGCTGGCGGTACGGAAGATCATCAAGGTTTCGCCGGCGCTGGTGAAGCACTTCAAGGTCACGAGGGACATGATCACCTGCCTGGTCACAGAGACCGAATACATGCCCCTGGCGTACTCAAACGACGGCATGGATGGACGCCTGGCCAATATCTTTCTGGCGGATGAGGCGGGCGCGCTGGACAGCTACCCGGTGGAGGCTATGCGGTCCTCCCAGATCACGCTGGCCAATAAGCTGGGTATCATCATCTCCACCCAGTACCCGAACGACAACAACGTCCTCACCGACGAGATCGATATCGCCAAAAAGGTCCTGGACCGGGTCCTGGACAGGGAGAACGTGTTTTCCCTGCTCTACGAGCCGGATGACGCCCTCCGGAAGCAGTGGGAGACCAACGACCTGGTTCTCTACCAGGCGAACCCCGTCGCGGTCAACAATGCCGGGGTACTCCGGGCCATCAAGGACCTGCGCTCCATGGCGGTCCTGTATGAGAACAAGCGGGAAAACTTCCTGTGTAAGCACTGCAACATCATGTACAAGGGCCTGGGTGTGGAGGGCTACATCGATACACAGAAGGTCATGCAGTGCCGGCGGCGGGAGGATCTCAGCTTCTGGAGCGGTCGGCGGGTCTGGGTGGGCCTGGATCTGGCGCAGTCTGACGATAACACAGCCGTATCCATGGTCACGGTCGAGGGCGACATGCTTTACGCTAAGGCATGGGGCTTTATCCCGTCTGGGCGGACCGAGATCAAGGCCACGAAAGAGGACGTGGACTACAAGAGGCTGATCACTGCTGGAAACTGCTTTGCCTGCGGGGATGAGGTTATCGACTACGGCTTTGTGGAACGGTTCATCCTATCGCTGCAGGAGAAGTACGGGGTGGAGATCGTGCAGGTGGGGTACGACCGGTACAACGCCATCTCCACGGTGCAAAAGCTGGAGGCGGCGGGGATCGAGTGTGTCGAGGTCAAGCAGCACTCCTCCGTGCTCCACGCCCCGACGAAGCTGCTGCGGGAGAAAGTGCTCCAAAGGCAGTTCCAATACGATGAAAACCGGCTTCTGGAAATAAATTTTCAGAATGCCAGATGTACAGAAGACACAAACCTGAACAAATACGTAAACAAAAAACGGTCGGCGGGCAAGGTTGATATGGTCATGGCCACCATCGACGCCGTGTATTTGGTTCAGGTTGATCTGCTGACGAATGCTCAGATGAGCTGGGGCATCCAGGTATTGTGAGGAGGTGACAGGCCATAGGCTTTTGGAGTTTGCTAAGGGGGAGAGAGGAACGGAGGGTGGTCCAGGAAACGGTTCTGAACGAGGCGCAGATGGACACGGCGCTGCGGGCAATTTTAGGCGGCACCAAGGTTACCGTAAAAAATGTGCTGAACATCCCGGCAGTCAGCAGTAGCGTGGGATTTATTGCAGGGACCATCGCCTCACTGCCTATCCGGCTCTACCGGACGGAGGGCGGGAACTCCGTGGAGGTTACGGGCGATTACCGCCTCCGGCTCCTGAACGAGGAGACCGGTGACTTACTGGATGCTTTTCAGTGGAAATGTACGCTCGTGCGGGACTACCTGCTCACCGGGAACGGATACACCTATGTCAACTGGGCCGGAAACCGCATCGACGGCCTGTACTATGTTGACCCTATGCAGGTGAGCGTGGAGATAGGCGCAGACCCAATCTATAAGACCGCCAGGTTTTACATTGGAGGGGCACGCTACTTCTCTTGGCAGGTGTTCAGGATGCTTCGCAACACCAAGGACGGGGCCGTCGGCTGCGGGGTAGTGGAAGAAAGCCCCACACAGTTGGAAACGATGCTGAATACCCTGCGTTATGAGAACCACATGGTGCGTACGGGCGGGAAAAAGGGCTTCTTGAAAGCAAAAAACCGGCTGGCCACAGATGTGATCCAACAACTAAAAAACAGTTGGCGGAATTTGTACGGCAATGACTCAGAGGAATCCGTTGTGGTACTGAATGACGGCATAGAGTTCCAGGACGCCAGCCAGACTGCGGTGGAAAGTCAGCTCAACGAGAATAAAACCACCAATGATCACGAGATTTTTAAGATTTTCCACATTGTCCCCTCTGTTTTGGAGGGCGGCGCTACTGCCGAGGATCTGAAAAACACCGTCAGATTTGCGATTCAGCCAGTAGTCAAGGCTCTCCAGACGGCAATCAATCGATATTGTCTGCTGGAAAGCGAGAAGGAGGCATTTTCTTTTGAGATCGACCTGGATGTTTTGGACAACACGGACATGCTGTCCCGCTATCAGGCTTACGAGGTAGCCGTCAGGAACGGGTGGATGCAACTGGATGAGGTCAGATATGATGAGGGCCGGAATCCGCTGGGCCTGAAATTTATTCGCCTTGGATTGGATACCGTCATCTACGATCCGGAATCCAAAATGATCTATACGCCCAATACCAAGGAATGGGCAACCATTGAGCAGAAAGGAGGAGGTGAGCCGATTGCAGATTGAGATTCGGGCAGACAAGAAGAGCATGGCAGTCCGGGGCTATGTCAATGTAGTTGGGCGGGACTCCCGGGTACTCCACGACAAAACCGGGCCGTATGTGGAGCAGATCATGCCCGGCGCCTTCGCCAAAGCACTGGTCGCCAACAGCAATGTGGAGCTCCGTTTCAACCACCGGAAGGTTCTGGACAATGAGGACATGGAGCTCCGGGAGGACAACATCGGCCTGAAGGCCAGCGTGGTCGTGACCGACAACGATGTCATCGCTGCAGCCGAACGCAAGGAACTGCGCGGCTGGTCCTTCGGTTTCGTAAAACAGAAGGATCACTGGAAGACCGATGAGGATGGTACCAGGCACCGGTTCGTGGATGAACTGGAGCTGCGGGAGATATCCATCCTGGATAAGACGCCGGCCTATATCGCCACCAGCATTGAGACCCGGGGGGAAGAGGAAATCCTGGTGGAGTTCCGGGCTGATCAGCCGCTGGAGGACGGGGTGGATTACATCCGGCAGACGGAGACCACCACGGAAACCAAGACCACGACACTGACCCCGGGCGATGAGAGCACCATGTTCTGCGCCCAGAAGACCATCGAAATCTATAAGCTGAAAAGGAGAATGTGATTATGCCGTTCAACCTGAAGAAACTGTCCGAGCGCCGGGTGGAGCTGATGACTCAGCTGGAGAACCTGGTCAAGACCTGTGAGACCGAAACCCGCGCCTTCAACGAGGAGGAGCAGAAGCAGTACAGTGATATTCTGGCCGAGGTGCGCTCCATCGACGCCACGCTGGACGCTGCGGATCAGGGCGCCGCTCTGCAGAGAGTGGAGCGCCGGGCTGCCGGCGGCCAGAAGGAGAATCCCTCCCAGGAGGAGATGGAGACCCGGGCCTTTGAGTGCTATATCCGCGGCGTCTCCGCCGATGTGGAGACCAGAGCTGCTGTCAACATGACCGTGGGTGATAACGGCGCCGTAATCCCTACCTCCATCGCCAACAAGATCATTGAGATGGTCAAGGAGATCTCTCCCCTGTACCAGCTGGCCACCCACTATGATGTCGGCGGCACGCTGACCATTCCCAGCTACGATGAGTCCACCCAGAAGATCACCATGGCCTATGCCACTGAGTTCACGGCTCTGACCTCCAGCTCTGGCAAGTTCACCAGTATTTCTCTGGGCGGCTTCTTGGCTGGCGCCCTGACCAAGGTGTCCATGTCCCTGGTGAACAACTCCAAGTTCGATATCGTGTCCTATGTCATCCGAAAGATGGCGGAGGCCGTATCCGAGTGGATCGAGAACGAACTGATCAACGGTACTGACAGCAAAATCGAGGGTCTTTCCAAGATCGAAGCTGTTGTGACAGCTGCGGCCGCCACCGCCGTCACCGCCGATGAGCTCATCGACCTGCAGGAGAGCATCCCTGACGCCCTCCAAGCCAACTGTATCTGGGTGATGAGCCGGGCCACCCGGAAGGCCATCCGTAAGCTGAAGGACGCGGATGGGAATTACCTGCTGAACAAGGACCTCACGGCAAAGTGGGGTTACAGCCTGCTTGGCCGCGACGTCTATGTCTCCCAGAGTATGCCCGACATGGCCGCCAGCAAGCGGGCGGTGCTCTACCTGGACCCTACCGGCCTTGCGGTGAAGGTCTCTGAGACCCCCAGTGTACAGGTCCTGCGGGAGAAATTCGCGGATGAGCACGCCGTTGGTGTCATCTGCTGGATGGAGGTAGACTCCAAGGTGGAGAACAAGCAGAAGGTCGCCGTCCTGGCCATGGGCGCTGGCGCTTGAACAGGGTGATCGGCTATGAAGAACTATCGGGCGGCCGTGAGTTTCGCCGGACAGGTCAGCATGGCGGCCGGTGAGGTCAGGGAGATTCCGGAGGATCTTGCGGCCCCGCTGTTGCGCTGCGGGTACCTGAAGGAGGCGGATCAGGAGGGCGAAAAGCCCTCCGCCTCCCCCAGTAAACCGGTCCGAAAGAAGTGAGGTGAACCGCCGTGAAGCCGAGTCAGCTTACGCCCCAGGACGTGGCCGCCTTTGCACGTCTGATCGTGGAAAAGGCCGAGTATGACGAGCTGAGCGACGCCGAGAAGCAGGGCTGCGCTATGGCGTTGGAAGCCGCCAAGTCCTACGTTGCAGGCTATACTGGCCTGGATATCGAGACGACAGAGTTGGAGGATATAGCTTATGCGGTGCTCGTCATTGCAACGGAAATGCTGGATAACCGCCAAATGACGGCCCAGTATACCGGGCAGAATCCCACCGCGATGCAGATTTTGAATATGCATAGCACCAATCTGCTGCCGACCGTGTCCGACTTGGACACATCCGGGGCTGGGGAGGTGTGAGGCAATGGCAGATTACATCGATGCCGGGAAGCTGAATCAGCCGGTTCAGGTGCTGGAGCTGCGGGAGACCGCGCCCGGCGTATGGGAGTGGGCGCCCGCCCGGCGGACCTGGGCCTCCATCACGTTACAGCCGAAAACCAACCTGTTTTCCAAGGTGGGCATCGGGGCCAGGGACGCCGCCGTGATCGTGCGGCGGCAGCCCCTCACCCTCCACCACGCCCTCCGCTGGGGCGATACCCACCTGTTTTTGACCTCCATCGTGCCCATGGGCCGCAACCACCTGGAGGTGGACGCGGCGGTGGTCAAGGTAGACACGGTGCGGCAGATGGCGGAGCGGGAGGCAGTGGTACAGACCTTTCCGGGGGTGCTCACCGAGAAGTATGTCCGGCACGGCCAGGAGTGGCCCATGTCAGTCAACGAGCTGGGGCTGGTTCTGGTGACGCCCAAGGCCGTCACCCTCCCGCCCGGCGGGCTCGTAGAGGCTCGTGGGGCGCTGTGGGAGATCCTGGCGCCCCACGAGCTGGATGCATTTAAAAACGAGTATGAGATCGGAAGGACGGTGGACCTGTGAGCAGCACGGCGCGCATGGACCGGGCGCGGCTGGAGCGGTTCAACCGCTTTTGGGAGGAGCTCCTCCAGGCAGTGCCGGACGCACGGCGGCAGGCGGTGGAAGAGGCCGGCGCGGCCGTCCAGAGGGAGCTCAACGCGCAAATCGGCGCGGCGGAGCTGGCCGATGGGGCCAAGGGCACCGTGCGCACCTGGCAGGAGTTGCGGGTGGGCAGCAAGGGCGGCTATGCGGCCCTCTCTCCCGGAAAAGGGACGGCCCAGCCCAGGGTGGAGGAAACGCAGCATACCTGGAAGGGAAAGCCCGTGTCCAAAAAGCAGGTCACCCGCTGGCTGGAGCGGGGGCACGGCACCCGCAGGCCGGCGGCCGGAAGCAGCCGGTCGTGGAACCAGGCGGGGCGGGCCGGAGTCACGCGGGCCTCAGCCGCCGGATATGTCAAGGGCCGGCAATTCTATAGCTGGACAAAGGCGAAGGCGCTGGAGCCCGCGCTGAAAGCGGCGGACCGGGTGCTGAGCCGGATTGCGGATGAGGTGGATTATTGAGATGCTTACAACCAATACGCTGATGAACGCCGTGGAGGCGGAGCTGAAGCGCCTCTATCCGGGAGAGCCGGTCTACTATGACGAGCTTCCCAAGGACTTCCGGCGGCCCTCCTTTACCCTGGAGTGCCAGAAGGCGGAGCAATCCGATGTCAACATCGGACTGGTACGCCGCAGCGTGACACTTCTAGTCACTTGCTATGTGGAGGCGGACGCCTACCATGACAGCAGCCGGAAGGCGCTGAACCAGCGGCAGGACACAGTGATGGGCCTGTTTGCCCAAGGTTTTTTCCAGGTGGAGGACCGGGCCCTGACGGTGCAGGCAAACCGTGGACTTGGGAACCCGGACTTTGCCGAGGTGAGCGCCGTATTCCAGTGGGTGGATGCCCGGCCGGGCTATCAGGACCCGGAGGCGGCGGACACCCCAAAGATGGAGCACTTTGCAATCGAACGAACTGCGCTTTGACGCAAGAGAGGATGATACGATGGCGACGACAATCGGGCTGCCCAGCCTGACGATTACCTTCCAGGCGGCCGCCCAGCAGGCGGCCAACCGGAGCAAGAAGGGCTATGTGGGCGTATTTGTACGGGATGCCAAGGCCCAGGGCGTCCACCAGCTTTCCAGCGCGGCGCTGATCCCCACTGAGCTGGGGCAGGAAAACCAGAATTACATCAGGAGGGCGTTCACCGGCAGCGACCGGGGCGGCCCCAGCAAGGTGGTGGCGGTGGTCATCGCCACGGGCACGGAGGACACCACCGCCCTGGAGGCGGGCCTCAAGAGCATTGAGGGGCTGACGCTGGACTACCTGGCCGGGCCGCCCGACGCGACGGCCGCCGAGCTGACGGCGCTGGAGAAGTGGGTCAAGGACCGGAGGGCGGCCTACTTCACCGAGAAGCTGGTGGAGCCCAACGCCGCCAAGGCCCCGGACGACATGGGGATTATCGACTTCGCCGAGACCGACGGGGCCATTGCGGAGGGGGCGGCCACCTACACCGCGGGGCAGTACGCCAGCCGGATCGCGGGTGTGCTGGCGGGCATCCCCGCGGGCATGTCGGCCACCTACGCCCCCCTGACGGAGCTGACCGCCGTGACGCCCCGCTCCACACAGGAACAGGAGGCGGCCATCAAAGCGGGCAAGCTCATCCTGATCCACGACGGCATCAAGGCCAAGATCGCCCGGGGCGTCAACTCCCTGACCACCATCCCCGCCGCGGGGAAGGCGGACTGGAGCAAGATCAAGATCGTGGAGGGGATGGATCTCCTCACCTACTATCTGCGCACCACCATCCAGGACGAGTATGTGGGCCGGTACGCCAACACCTACGACAACAAGTGCGTCCTGGTGACCGCCATCCAGACCTTCCTGGCCGAGCTGGAGGGCCAGGGGGTGCTCTCCTCCGGGGAGAGCTGGGCGGAGCTCGACGCGGAGGCCCAGGAGAAGTGGATGCGCTCCCAGGGCATTGAGACGGCGGATATGACCGCGCAGGAGATCAAGGAGTATCAGACCGGGAGCTGGGTCTTTGTCCGGGTGGGCGGCCGCTTCGTCGACGCCATGGAGGACTTCCAGCTCTCCGTGGACAACCTGTAAGGAGGGATAGACATGGCAAGAACCATTGACAGCGCCAGGCGGGTCATTTCGGGCACCTGGGGCGAGCTGTGGATCGACGGGGAGAAGGTGGCGGAGGTTTCCGCCTGCCAGGCCAAGGTGGCGCTGAACAAGGAGACCGTCAACCTGTGCGGCCGGTTCATGACCACCCACAAGGCCATGAACGCCAGCGGCACCGGGAGCCTGACGCTGCACAAGGTGGACTCCGGCTTCGCCCAGAGGATGGAGGGCATCAAGCGCGGCGTGGACCGGCGCTTCACGGTGATCTCCAAGCTGCGGGACCCGGACAGCTACGGCGCGGAGCGGGTGGCCCTCTATGATGTCAGCTTCGACGACCTGACCCTGGCCGACTGGCAGGCCACCGCCGTGGGCTCGGTGACCGCCCCCTTCACCTTCAGCGACTATGAGTATCTGGACCAGATCGAGGTGCAGTGAGAAGCGCGGAGGGTAGGCGCACAGGGGAGCTAAGAGGACATGGAGACGAAAAAACAGGCGACGGGCGCAGCCCGGAGCGCCGCAGCGTTAAGCCAAAGCGCCAGCGGCGCTTTGGCAGCGGAGGCCGCAGCGGCTATGCCGCGAGGAGGGAACCCGGCTAGAACGGCGGGCGGCCACAAGGGCCGCCCCTACGGC